>VYKN01000019.1_pt1 | contig 153094 bp, 139 predicted proteins | sample 5114581 | NCBI WGS metagenome assembly VYKN01 (sample SAMN12291810, study PRJNA351875) | freshwater metagenome | isolation source: freshwater lake | place: USA: Michigan, Baker Lake | collected 2011-08-08
GTTTCTACGCGATATATTTTTAGGGGTCGCTTCAATATCAAATTATTTTTGAGTCATTAATTGAGCGGCCGTTTTGATGGCTTTGCGAATGCGCGGATAGGTGCCACATCGGCAAATGTGCCCTTGCATAGCAGCATCGATGTCTTTGTCGGTTGGATTCGGGTTGCGTTTCAATAAAGCGGAAGCCGCCATGATTTGGCCGCTCTGGCAATAGCCACACTGCGGCACTTGTTCTAAAATCCAGGCGCGTTGCACGGCCGTGGAGTTGTCGGTGGAAAGGCCTTCGATCGTAGTAATGTTTTTGTTGGCCGCTGAAGAAACAGGAACCGAACACGATCGCACAGGCACACCTTCCAAATGAACGGTACAGGCACCACACTGTGCAATGCCACAGCCATACTTGGTTCCGGTAAGTCCAGCCAAATCGCGGATCGCCCACAGCAACGGCATTTTGGGGTCAGCCTCGATGGTGTAATTTTTATTGTTTAGCTTCAGGGTAATAGATGCCATACATTTTGGGATTGATAGAAAATAAAAATACGAAATAAGATGGTATTATCTTGCGAATTATGATGACTGGTTGAAGCCGTAGACACAGCTCATCTTTTACCTTAACAGTTGAGAATACCAAACCAACGGTTCGGTCGTTTTGATTTGAGAAAACACTCGTACCGATAGAAGTTTGAAGAAAAAAATCTATGAAAAAGATATTTGTTCCCCTAGTGATTTCAGCGCTTCTTGCCCTTTCGGGCAGAGCCCAGTCACAAACTTTAACCATTCAGGTTACGAATGTAAAAGATGCCGACGGCCAAGTACGGATCGCCATCTACAACTCCGAAAAAGATTACATGAAAAAATCGTTCAAGGTAAAGTCCGCAAAAGCAGTTAAAGGCACGGTAGAGCTGGTGATCGACAACTTGCCTGCCGGCACGTATGGCATCAGTGTGATGCACGATGCCAACAGCAATGAAAAACTTGACTCGAATATGATTGGCATACCCAAAGAAGGTTTTGGCTTCTCGAACAATGCGAAGGGCACTTTTGGCCCTCCCGGTTTCGAGAAAACAAAAATGGATTTCAGCTCTTCCAAGCAGATTTCCATCGCCTTGACTTACCTCTAAGCCTTTAGAACAATCGTTTGCAATAAGTTAAACCATGCGCCAACGTCAATTTGTTTCAGCAAATTGATTGGGATGTGTTAAGTTCGCACACCAAAAATTTAACCTTACCTAAACCTCAGGCGCATGTTTTCACTCGATCAGCTCTTTCCTTACTCTTTTGATAAAAAGTATAGCAAACCGGCTGCTTATTTTTCAATGGAGTTTGCCATTGATCAACCGTTAAAAATCTACAGCGGGGGTCTTGGCTTTCTGGCCGGCTCGCACATGCGCAGTGCATTTGAGTTGAAGCAAAATCTGGTGGGCATTGGCATTTTGTGGAAATACGGCTACTACGATCAGGAGCGTAACAAAGATGGCACACTGCAATCCAGCTATATTCAGAAAGACTATTCTTTCCTAACTGACATCGGCATTACATTTCCCATCACCATTCACAATCACACCGTGCATGTGAAAGTGTATTTGCTCAAGCCGGAAGTGTTCAATACAGTGCCCATGTTTTTATTGAGTACCGATATTCCCGAAAATGATTATCTCGCACAAACCATTACTCATCGACTCTATGATTCGCATGAATCTGCTCGCATTGCCCAATCTATTTTGTTAGGAGTAGGCGGTGCAAAGTTGTTAGATGTGCTTGGCCGCGAAACCGACATTTACCACATGAATGAAGGCCACGCATTGCCGCTGTGTTTTTATTTGCTCGACAAGTACAAAAAACTGGAAGAGGTGAAGAAACGTGTTGTATTCACCACACACACACCTGAAAAAGCAGGCAACGAAGAGCATGCTATCAAAACATTGGAAGTACTGGGTTTCTTTCAAGGAGCCGATCGCAAAACCATTTTGGAAATGGCAGCACCGGATGAGAATACGTTAAATTATACGCTGGCCGCTTTACGCATGGCCAAGCGCGCCAATGGCGTCTCGCAATTGCATGGTGAGGTATCGCGCAAAATGTGGAAGGGCTTTGAAGGCATTTGCGAGATTGGTGCCATCACCAACGCACAAAACAAACGCTACTGGCGCGATGATGCGTTGGAGGCTGCACTGGAAAGTGACAATGACAAAGCATTGGTGACGCGCAAGAAAGAATTGAAAACAAAGCTTTTCCGCATTGTAGCCAACCAAACCGGCAAGCTATTCGACCCGAATGTATTTACGATTGTGTGGGCCAGACGTTTTGCTGCATACAAGCGTGCTAACTTATTATTGGCTGATTTTGAGCGATTCAAAAAACTCGCCACCAACACCAAATACCCGATACAAATTATCTGGGCGGGCAAGCCGTATCCGGAAGACTACAATGCCATCAACATCTTCAACGATATTTATTGGAAAACAAAATCGCTGCCCAATTGCACCGTGCTGACCGGTTATGAATTGTGGTTATCTGGTCATTTGAAAAAAGGATCAGATGTGTGGTTGAACAACCCACGTTTGTATCATGAAGCTTCGGGCACTTCGGGAATGACGGCCGCCATGAATGCATCAGTGAATGTTTCTATTCCGGATGGATGGGTTCCTGAATTTGCCGACCACGGAAAGAATTCTTTCATCATTAACACAGCCGATGAGACATTGTCTGTTGAAGAGCGTGATCGGATTGAAGCAGAAAACTTGATGACCTTGCTAGAGAAGGAAGTGATCCCTACGTACTACGATGCACCTGAAAAGTGGAACAAAATTGTGAAGAAGGCGATGAAAGATGTATCGCCGTTCTTTGAATCGGGTCGCATGGCGCAAGAGTATTACGATAAAATGTATAATGCCAAATAATAGCGCCTCAAGCTATAGGGAAACGATGGTAAATTTATTTTTCGTTCAGCGCCCAGTTGTATTCATAAAATCCCACCGCATAATCGGCTGGGATTTTTTCTTTGCGGAAAAGATTTATCCAGTCTAGTTCTGTTTTGGCGGCAGCCAGAAAATCTTTCTTATACCACTCAAAAATTTTTGATAGCTCTACTTTCTTCTGCGCTGCATTTACTTTCAACCAATTCGGGTTGTTGATGGCCAGAGTGGTGCGTTCATTTAATTGCTTTTCAATATTGGCAGATGTGTAGGCAAAGCTGGCGAGCGGTGGGCAACTTTTAGCAGCACACGCCAATGCAAAATGAATGCGCGGATCTTTATAAACCGCCAATAACTTTTTAATCTCTAAAGAATTTAACGTCATCTCCTCACCGGCTACTTTGTGCTTCACACGATCAAAGAAACCGCTATCGTCCAGTGGAGATTTGAGTGGATAATGTTTCGCTACCCAATAAATCACTACCAGGTTGTAGGCATTGATGTAAAATGCTTTTTTATTGGCATCGTCCATGCCGTCCAATTTCTGTTCACCAATTTGCGTGTAGAGGCTTTCAATCTCGGCCATGTTTTGTTTGATCTTGCTGTATGCCACCGATCCGTTGGAAACATGTTTTTTCAAGAAGGTATCAGCTGCGGACGTAAAATTTTGAGCAAACGAGGGAGATGCGATCAGCATCAACAGGAGGAAGATAAAGCGATTCATATGTTGCGGTTTATATGCAGATGGATTGACTAGTTAAAAAGACGAATTAAAACTACCTTTAACAGAGGCTTGGTAATGTCAACTGAACGACATCACGTGCAATAAAAATAGCGGAGCTTTGAAAACGGCATGAAGCACATCGTCATCATTGGAAACGGCATCAGTGGCATTACGGCCGCACGCAACATTCGCAAACGGAGTAATCACAAAATCACCATCATCTCCGGTGAATCGGAATATTTCTTTTCGCGCACAGCGCTCATGTACGTGTACATGGGGCATCTGAAATTCGCACACACCAAACCGTACGAAGACGGCTTCTGGAAAAAAAATAAAATTGATCTTGTGTTTGATTGGGTTGATCTGGTAAACAGTGCAACGAAATCACTCACGCTTCGAACGAAGGGCACCATCACTTACGACACACTCATCATCGCATCGGGAGCAAAGCCCAATCGATTTGGATGGCCCGGTCAGGATTTGAAAGGGGTGCAGGGTCTCTATCACAAACAAGACCTGGAGTTGATGGAACAGAATACGAAAGGCATTCAACATGCTGTGTTGGTTGGTGGCGGGTTGATTGGTGTGGAAATGGCCGAGATGCTTTTATCCAGAAATATTTCCGTCACTTTTCTCGTGCGCGAAAATGCTTTCTGGAGTAATGTGTTGCCGTTACCGGAAGCCAACCTCATCAGCCGACACATTCGCTCGCATCACGTAGACTTACGATTCACCGCTGAGCTGAAAGAAATCAAAGGCGATTCGAACGGACGTGTTCAATCCATCATCACTAAGTCCGGAGAAGAAATTGCTTGTCAATTCGTGGGTCTCACAGTAGGAGTATCACCCAATATTTCTTTTTTGAAAGACTCCGGCATTGCTACCGTGCGCGGTGTTTTAGTAAATGAATATTTGGAGACTAACATTTCTGATGTGTACGCCTTGGGCGATTGTGCGGAGAGAACTTATGAGTTGCCGGGTCGGAGAAGCATTGAACAAGTGTGGTATACGGGACGCATGATGGGCGAAGTAGTGGCGCAAACGATTTGTGGAACAAAAACAAAATACGAACCCGGACCGTGGTTCAACTCTGCCAAATTTTTTGACATCGAATATCAAACCTATGGACAGGTTGGAAATGAGTTGAAACCCCACGAGTCAGAATTTTATTGGGAACACAGCAGCGGTACCAAATGTGTGCACATGATTTGGAATACTATGACGCGCGAGTTTATCGGCATCAACACCTTCGGCATTCGTATGCGTCATGAGAAATTTGACAATTGGTTGCGTGCTAAAAAATCGGTGGACTTTGTGATCGAACATTTAGAGGAGGCGAATTTCGATCCTGAATTTTTTGCTCGCTATGAAAAAGAAATCACGCTACAGTTCAACGAAAAAGCTGTCTTAGCACACTGAAATTTATGAAGTTACTAAAATCGTTTGGCCTTGCTCTCTTCATCATCGGCTTTGGTCTGTTCAATTTCTCGTTCTTCTGGGCGAAGTATCAGATCACACCCGATGTTATTCTCACACAAGTAAGCGATCAAAAAAAATCTGCACTTTTGATCAACGAATCTTCTTCCTTGTTAAATAAGGAGTTCACTTCTAATTTCAAATTTGTAGCTGAATTGCATTCGGCATTTGATCGTGTCAACCAAAGTCAATTAAGTGCATTTGGTATATCGAAACAAGAACTTGCTCAACTGATATCGGTCAATCCTGAAAATTTTTCCATTGCATCCGTCGATTCTGTTTTTGCTGGAAGCGATGAAGCCGCGGCTTTCAAACGAAAGGCGTTCAGAGATTATGGAAGCTGGCTGGACGGCCAACCTACTCAACGTGCGCAACTGCAACAGGTGGCAGACAACATCCGACAATACGGTATCGTATCGCAATTTGGATTCGATCGCTATGCCATCAAAGATCTCACGTATTCACTCACTAAAGCTTCGGCTGTTAGTCCGGTAAAAAATTACCCGTTGATTTATTTATTGCTCACCATCGGGTTGTGTGTGGCCGGTGCGCTGTTGTACATTTTACCCAAGCTGCAACTGGCGCCCGGCATCAAAAACAATGGCATCTTTTTCAATGCGATGAAAAATGTACAATGGCTGGGCATCCTTACCGGAAGCTGGCTGATTGCATTTTATGTGGTGCTGTATTTTTATCCGGAGTACATGACGAACTGGGTGCTGCTGGTTGATCCGGTCAGCAAGCTGCTCAGCGGCAATGAAGCCGGTCGTTTTTTTCTCTACGGGTTCATCTACACGCTGTGCATTTTGGTGATGGGTGTTCGAATGATTATTAATTATCGCCACAGCAAGTATCAGATTTTTCGTACATGCTCGGTCATGTTTTTTCAAACTGCTTTTGCTTTTCTTATTCCCGAAATCATGATTCGCCTGAATCAACCCTATTTTGATTTTAAAAATATCTGGCCGCTCGATTATTCGTTTTTCTTCAACAATCGGTTAGATACATTGCTGGCGAATGGTGGCCTCGGTATTTTTATGTTGGTGTGGGGAATTGCGTTGATCATAATAGGAGTTCCGGTATTCGTTTATTTTTTTGGCAAGCGCTGGTACTGCTCGTGGGTGTGTGGTTGTGGTGGACTGGCAGAAACCTTAGGCGATCCTTACCGGCAGCTTTCGGATAAATCGGTGAAGGCTTGGAAAGCCGAGCGGTGGATCATTCACAGCGTGTTGGTGTTTGCCGTGGTCATGACGGTGGGCGTGTTGTACACGTATTTTACCAACAACTCGTGGGTTTTATTTTTCGATAGTTACAAGCTACGCGAAATCTATGGTGCTTTCATTGGAGCTGGTTTTGCAGGCGTGGTGGGCACGGGCTTTTATCCGTTGATGGGCAATCGCACGTGGTGTCGCTTTGGTTGTCCGCTGGCAGCGTACTTAGGAATCATTCAGCGATTCAAATCACGCTTTCGAATCACCACCAACGGTGGGCAGTGCATTTCGTGTGGCAATTGTTCTACCTATTGTGAGATGGGGATTGATGTGCGCTGGTATGCGCAGCGCGGACAAAACATTGTGCGCAGCTCGTGTGTGGGATGTGGAGTTTGTTCATCAGTTTGTCCGCGGGGCGTGCTCAATCTCGAAGTGAAAGAAGAAGATGGAAGATTCGGTAAGCCTATCTTAATCGGAAACAATCATATTGAATTGGTGGAGTAGATTTTCAAATCGGCCCACCGAGATTAATTTGTTTACATATTCCACAGAGGCACACGGAGAAAATCACCGAGTTGCACAGAGGCAGAGGCTTAATCCAGCAAAAAAATCTTTGTGGTTCTTTGCAAAATCTCACACAAGCTTCCTACATCGGCATGCGGTCTTTGCCCGGTTTTTACCGGCCTGTAACGGATTAAGTTCGCTTCTGGGCTTTATAAAAATACTATAATATTTAGTATCTAAACCTCAATTTTTCTCGTTTTTAGAAGTTTTAAGGCCAAAGGAGCAATTTAAATACTAAAATATTTAGTATTATTGCATTGATGAACGAGAGAAGCATTATTCATATGGACCTGGACGCCTTTTTTGTGGCGGTTGAGTGCAAGAAGCAGCCAAAGCTGAAGGGCCTTCCGCTGATTGTGGGCGGCAGCAGCAGGAGAGGAGTGGTGGCCGCTTGCAGTTATGAGGCACGCAAGTTTGGTGTTCATTCGGCTATGCCCATGTACCTGGCGATGCAACTTTGTCCCGATGCCAAAGTGATTTCAGGCGACATGGAAGCCTACAGTCAAAATTCACATCTTGTTACTGAGATTATTGCTGAGCGCGCACCGCTGTTTGAAAAAGCGTCGATTGATGAATTTTATATTGATGCCTCAGGCATGGATCGCTTCTTCGGCACATTCAAGTGGTCGGTTGAGTTGCGCAAAAAAATCATCAAAGAAAGTGGACTTCCCATTTCCATGGCACTGTCGGTAAATAAGTTGGTTTCAAAGGTGGCCACGGCCGAGTTCAAGCCCAATGCGGAAAAGCAGATCAGAGCCGGTGAGGAGAGAGATTTTCTTGCCCCGCTTTCGATTGAAAAAATTCCGATGGTGGGCAAACAAACGGCTTCATTTTTATACGACATGGGTGTGCGCACGGTGGCTACGCTGCGCGATATGCCTGTTAAATTTTTGACCAGCGCCTTCGGTAAAAATGGCATCAGTCTGTGGAACAAGGCCCATGGCATAGACGACTCTCCGGTGGTGTCATATACTGAGCAAAAATCCATCTCCACCGAATCGACCTTTGATACCGATACCATCGATGTCAAAAAATTAAAATCGATTTTAATTGCAATGGTTGAGAAGGTGGCGTTTCAACTGCGTGAACAAAAAAAGCTGACGTCCTGCGTGGCCGTTAAAATCCGGTATTCCAATTTCGATACGGAGACCCGACAAATTCATATTCCCTACACTTCTTCCGATCATATCATTTTGCGCGTGGTGCAAGAGCTGTTTGATAAATTGTATAACCGCCGAATGTTGATTCGTCTGGTGGGCGTGCGCCTGAGCAACCTCGTGCACGGCAATCAACAAATCAGTTTGTTTGACGATACCGAGGAAGACATTAATCTCTACGAGGCTATGGACTTTATCAAACATAAGCATGGTACTGATAAATTGATACGCGCGACTACGTTGGATGTGAATAAGCGTGTGCGTATGGAAATGAATTTATTCAAGGGCAAGGTGTCAAAAAATTTAATTAATTAATTTCTTCGACTGGTGATTTCCCATGAAACCCCACATATCTCCCCGGTCTGTGTCCCCACAGACCGGAAAAATCTATCTCCCTTGGTCTGTGTCCTCACAGACCGGAAAAATCTTTTCGCTTCCCCAGCCTGTGTCCGTACAAACCGAAAAGCTTCCATCTCCCTGGTCTGTGTCCTCACAGACCAGAATACTCTGCGATTCAAAAACTTCTCCCCAGTCTGTGTCCTCGTTAAACTGAAATAAAAAGCAATATGGATAACATGATTTTTGAGAGAGAAATGAAAAATGGCATCCGCAACTCAAGGATGTTTCTTAACGAAGTTTATTTCTGGACAGACACGATCAAAGACTGGAATAAATTATTAAAAGATGATTACTTCAAATGGGTAATCATCCATAGCTGGCAAACATTAGTTGAACGAAAGAAAATTATCCTTTATGGCTTTGTGATTATGCCAAACCATATCCATGTGATATGGGAAATGAGTGATATGAATGGCAAGGAAATGCCGCACGCTAGCTTTAATAAATTTACCAGCCATCGTTTTCTAGAGAACATACGCAGCCAAAATCTTTTTCCGCTTGCCAACTATCATGTCAAGGACGATAATGATCGTCATCATCGGTTTTGGCAACGTGATCCATTAGCTATAAAAATGGACTCTCTCGATAAGGTAGAGCAGAAGCTCGATTATATTCATTTGAACCCATTACAGGAGCACTGGAATTTGGCTAATAAACCGGAGGACTACAGGTGGTCTTCGGCTCGTTTTTATGATACGGGTTTTGATGAATTTAATTTTTTAACAGATTACCGACTTAGGTTTTGATTTGGTGTAAATGATTTCGGTCTGTGAGGACACAGACCGAGGGATAGGGGATAGTTTGTGGTTTTTATGAAAGTTAGTTTTGATTTCAAATGTAATGATTGTCTTACACTAGAGTTTGGAGTTTGATTTCTTACGGTATGGATGAAGTTATGAGCATGAAAATATATTCGTATACAAGTGTACTCATTAACTTCAATGGCATGTACTCTTTATGTTCTCTCCCTCTCTCCCCGGTCTGTGTCCTCACAGACCGGAAAAATCTTTTCGCTTCCCCAGCCTGTGTCCGTACAAACCGAAAAACTTTTCCCGGCTGGTACCTCCACCGACTGAAGTGATATAATATCCCCATTTAAAAAATATGAGATCCCCAATCCCCAATCTCCCATCCCTGACTCGGTCGGTGTCGGCCGAAGCAAATAGCCAGTTTGTTTCTCCGCAAATTGAAATACAAACGCAAGTCTTTTCTCCACCCCCCGATGCCCCACCATACTGGCGCGGTTTTTATTTATAACCTCTCCGTGCTTTCACCTGAATGATAAGCGTTTTTCAGTGCATCGTCACTGACGTAAAAAGTTCATCATGAATTGAGTGGATTTTTGTAGAGAATCGTTTCGAACGCCAGAGCTTTCGATTCGAAGAAATGTTGCAGGCTTTGGGTTGATATCACCCACCGAAGGCAGCAAAGAAATGTAGAGATAGTGTAATGGTAGTTTTGGTTTGTGGATATACGAGATGTGATTCTCGTTCAGATAAATTTTCGTATGTACCTCAATTGTCATACAGGTTTTAGTTTTAAATACGGCACCTTGCCGATCAAGACCCTGTTTGAAGAAGCCAGGCGTTGTGGTGTTCATCGGTTGGCTCTTACGGAAATCAACAACGTATCTTCCTATTTGGAGTTGTTGCGCTTGTGCGATGAAAATAAGACCCGCGAAAATGGCCTGACCAAATATGGAAAAACACCACACGACCTCACCCTTGCTGTGGGCGTTGAGTGCAGAAATAAGGAGACCGATGGCGTAATGCAATTCATTGCGTTAGCTAAAAACAATCAGGGTTTCGAGGCCATCAATCGGTTTATATCATTTCACAATCGCGAAGGCAAGCCGTTTCCCGCACGAGCACCTGAAATGGAGGAAGCCCTGATCATTTATCCGTTTGGAAAAATTGAGCCCGAACAACTCAAAGCCCACGAATACATTGGTGTAACCACCTCCGACTTCCATGCCTTCACCATTCATCCTCAGCGAGACGACTATGTCTACAAATTTGTAGCGCTACATCCGGTCACGTTTCTGCCGCCAGAGATGGTGCGCAACGAAAAAACAAAGAGAGAGAAATTTATCTACCGCGACCATAATACGCACCGCCTGCTGCGCTGCATTGCACACAACACATTACTCAGCAAGTTGCCTGCTCACCTGGAGGCGCGCAGGGAAGAATACATGTTGCCGGAAGAGGAGCTGAAGAAACAGTTTGAACAATTTCCCGAACTTATTTTTAATGCACAGTCGCTTTTGCAGCAATGCGCCATCGAGTGCAAGCTGGGCGAAGACAAAAACAAAAAATACTTTACCCACAGCGCGAAAGAAGATTTGAAACATTTGCGCGAGCAAACACAAAAAGGGTTTGTCAAGCGCTATGGCGACAACCCTTCCATTTGGAAAACACATATCGAAAAAGAGCTGAACATCATCGCCAAGAAAGGGTTTACGGCTTATTACTTAATTGCCTTCGACCTGATTCGCTTTGCGCAGCGCAATAACTATGATTTCGTCGGGCGCGGCAGCGGTGCCAATAGTACGGTAGCGTATTGTTTAGGAATTACGAATGTAGACCCGATTGAATTGGATTTGTACTTCGAGCGATTTTTAAATGAAGAGCGTGTCTCTCCTCCGGATTTTGATATAGACTTTTCGTGGGACAACCGCGATGCGATATACGATTATCTTTTTCATAAGTATGGCTACGATCATGTTTGTTTGTTGGGTACCCACGTCACGTATCAGGGAAAATCCATCATTCGTGAGTTGGGCAAAGTGTTTGGTTTGCCCAAAGAAGAAATTGACAACTTGGTAGAAGGCAGAAAAGAAAAAATCGAGCGCGATCATATTGCACAAAAAATAATGGGCTATGCCGATTACATCATTCGCAAAGAGCTGCCTGCCAATATTTCCATTCATGCCGGCGGTGTACTGATCACCGAAAAATCCATCTATCACTACACGGCCACTGAGTTTCCTCCGAAAAGTCTGCCGGTGTCGCAATTTGAAATGCATGCAGCTGAAGACTTTGGCTTGTACAAATTTGATATCCTCAGCCAACGGGGGCTGGGGCATATCAAAGACACCGTGCGGCAAGTGAAAAAAAACAAAGGCATTCAGGTGGATGTCTATCAATTCAAAAAGTTTAAGGATGATGAGAAGATCAAAGACCTGATGCGCAACAGCAAGGCGATGGGTTGCTTCTACGTGGAGTCTCCGGCCATGCGCATGCTATTGGGCAAACTGCGCTGTTCCGATTACCTCACACTCGTGGCTGCCAGTTCCATCATTCGTCCGGGTGTTTCCAGCTCCGGAATGATGAAGGCTTACATCGAGCGCTTTCATATCACGCAGAAGGGTGGCACCTATGAATCCATTCATCCCATCATGGATGAGTTGATGCGCGAAACGTATGGCGTGATGGTGTATCAGGAAGATGTTATTCGCGTGGCGCATTATTTTGCCGGGCTTACCCTTACCGAAGCCGATGTGTTGCGCCGGGGCATGTCGGGCAAGTATCGCTCGCGCGAAGAATTTCAGCGTGTGAAAGATCGTTTCTTTGAAGGATGTCGCGAAAGAAATTACGATCCGAAAATAATTGAACGCGTTTGGTTTGAGATTGAAAGTTTTGCGGGCTACTCGTTTGCTAAAGGGCATTCGGCTAGCTATGCGGTAGAGAGCTACCAAAGCTTGTATTTGAAAGCGCACTATCCGTTGGAGTTTATGGTGGGTGTGATCAACAACTTTGGTGGTTTTTATCGCACCGAATTTTATTTTCATGAGGCGCGCATGAACGGAGGAAAGATTCAAGCGCCGTGCGTGAACCACAGCGAGTACCTCACCACCATCGAGGGCGATGAAATTTACATAGGCTTTATTCATCTGAAAAGTTTGGAGGCAAAACTAGCGCAGGCCATTCCTTCAGAGCGACAGAAAAAGGGACCCTATAAAAGCCTGGCTAATTTTCTAAAGCGTAACCCCGCTATTGGTCTGGAGCAACTGCGCATTTTAATTCGGCTGGGGTCATTTCGATTTACAGGAAAAGACAAACAGCAATTGCTGTGGGAAAGCATGCTGCACTTTGGTAATCTAAAGTCCAAGCCTACCACTACTATCGACTTGTTTGACACGGAACCCAAAGAATATCCACTGCCCGCCTTACAACGCAATGTACACGAAGATGCCTTCGATGAAATTGAGTTGTTGGGCTTTCCGCTGTGCAACCCATTTGACTTGCTGGCCAGCGACGAGTATGGCAATGTGCGTGCCAACGAATTGCACAATTACAAAGGCAAAAGCGTTCACATCGTGGGGTACATCATCACCACCAAAGATGCCCGCACCATGCGCACTAAAGAGCACATGGCCTTCGGCACTTTTTATGATGTGCATGGCGATGTGTTTGACACCGTGCACTTTCCACAATCCGCACGGCAGTTCCCTTTTCGGGGTCGTGGCTTTTACAACCTGAAAGGAAAAGTAATGGAAGAATTTGGAGTGTATGTGATTGATGTAAACTGGATGGACAAGCTGCCTATGATTAACAAGCGGGGGGATAAAGCAATGTCGGAGGCGGTGAGTGAGCGAGTAGCCTGATGAGCAACAGGATTTCTATTTCCGGTTTTGAATAGTTTCTGGATTTCTTTTCTTATGTACTATTGCTGTAATTACTACTGCTTTTATTGACTCATCAACATAAAAATGAATGTTGTACGGAAAAGTTTTAGTGTGAATGATTCTTATATTTTTATATCGAATGGAATAGGCGTTAGGCATTTTGATTATCTTCTGAATGGCATTTTGAACAGCCATTGAAAATCTTAATTCTAAACCTTCACTTTTTTCTTTGTACCAAGCCCTAGCCTTTCTAACATCCAGCAGCACCTCATCAAAAAAGAGTACCTGATAATGCATCAATTCTTTCTTTTTAGCTCATCCAGTAATTCATTGACGGGGCGTAAACGAGCTGAATCCTCATTGATTGCTTTCAGTCTTTCGTCAATTAACTCTTTTTCCCAAACAGGTAACTCTTGATCAAGGTCCTCAATATCCGGATAATTGCGCTTGATCAATGTCCAGTCATCCATTGGCACGAATACACCGGTTTGTTTCCCGTTGCTATCTTCTAATACTTGTAACTTCATAATCGTTCTGATTTCGTTGACAATCAAAGATACTAGTAATTTTTGTAACCAATATTCGCACCTTTCGACAAAATAGATGATTTACATTCTTGGCTATCTACTCAACTAATTCCCACTCCCCACTCCTCGGTCTGTGTCCTCACAGACCGAAACTTAACTTCATTTTTCCATAATTGTTTTCTGTCCTCACAGACCGAAACTTAACTTTCATTTTTTCACACTCGTTTTGTGTCCTTGCAAATCTGAACTAACATATGAAACTCGCTATTCAGAATTTCACCGCCGAATAACAAACTTTACACATGTTCTTTGCTATCTACTCAACTAATTCTACTTTCGAAGATTATTATTTAATCACGAAAGCGAATGCGTCAACAATTATTGAGTGAAGGGGCGAACGAACTGAGCTATGAGATCCGAGAGATCGTTAAAAAGGCCGAGCAAATTAAAAACCTGGGTCTTCCCATTCATTGGGAAAACATCGGAGACCCCATTCAAAAGAACCATCAGATTCCCGCGTGGATCAAACAAATTATCGCAGATCTGTCGTTACAAAACGATACGTACAGTTATTGCCCTTCCAAAGGAATTTTAGAAACGCGACAGTTTTTAGCAGCACAAAACAATTCCCGCCAAGGGTCACAAATTACACCGGATGATATTTGTTTCTTCAACGGTTTGGGCGATGCCATTGCCAAAGTGTATCAATACATAGCGCCTACTTCGCGTATCATCGGCCCTTCGCCTGCGTACTCCACACACTCCAGTGCCGAGGCAGCGCATGCTAGTCACGAGCCACTCACGTATACGCTTGACCCAAATAACAAGTGGTATCCCGACTTGGATGACCTTTACAATAAAGTCAAGTACAACCCGAATGTAGTGGGCATCTTAATTATCAATCCTGATAACCCTACGGGCATGGTTTATCCGCTCGAAACACTCAAACGAATTGTAGCCATTGCGCGGGAGTTCAATTTGTTTTTGATCTGTGATGAAATTTATTTGAACATCACCTACAATGGTGCCCGTGCTTATTCATTAGCTGAAGTAATTGAAGATGTACCCGGCATTGCCATGAAGGGTATATCGAAGGAGTTGCCCTGGCCCGGAGCACGATGTGGATGGATGGAATATTACAACCGAAGCAAAGATGCGGACTTCAATCGTCTCTGTCAGGCAATTGATAACGCGAAGATGATTGAAGTATGTTCTACCAAACTACCTCAATTGGCCATTCCTAAAATTTTGGGCGATGTACGCTTCAAAGCCTATCGTGAAGAAACGAATCAACGCATTGGCAAGCGGAGCAAACTCATTTCAGATATTTTTAAAACCGTACCTCAACTCACGTTCAACGAAACCTTTGGAGCCTTTTATAACACCATCATTTTCAGAGAAGGCACTTTAAAGCCCCATCAGAAAATGAAAATTGCCGATGCGCGAATCAACGCGTTGGTAGAAGAGTGGACGGCTCAGGAAATGCCTCACGACAAACGGTTTGTCTATTACTTACTTGGCGCGAAAGGCGTATGCGTTGTGCCGATCTCTTCGTTTTGTTCGGAGCTGCAAGGCTTTCGTGTTACACTATTAGAAGAAAATGAAGAATCGCTGATCAAAACTTTTACAGCGATTCGGGATGGCATTGTAGAATATTTAGGATCTTAACCTTTAGGTGTGTGAACGATCAACTTGAAAAGAATCTGTCCCGGTTTATTAGTCTGAGTAAATCAGAAGCAGAATCTTTTTTTCAGACGTGTACGTATCGCAAGTTGAAGCGAAAAGAATTTTTGTTAAAGGAAGGAGAAGTGTGCAAGTTCACCTCCTTCATTTTGAAAGGCTGTCTCCGCTATTTTTATAACGTGGAGGGCGAAGAGCACACCGGTCAATTTTTCTTTGAGAACAGTTGGTATACAGATTATGAAAGTTTTTTATCAGGAAACCCTTCGCAACAAAATATAGACGCACTTGAACCAACTGAACTTTTGTTGATTCAAAAGCAAGACCTTGAAAAACTGTACGATCTCAATCCGAAGATTGAACGCTTCGGTCGGTTGATGGCAGAAAATGCGTACATGGGTGTGCGCAAAAAGAATGAAAACCTTTTGAACTTGTCGCCCGAAGAACGGTATCTCAAATTAATCAAAGAGCGACCAAAAGTAATTGAGCGTGTTTCACAGCATTACATCGCTTCCTTTTTAGGCATTCAACCACAGTCGCTTAGCCGAATTCGTAAGCGTATTTCCGAAAATAGGTGATTTAGTAACTTGGGTGAACGTTTTGCGGGTATGTCTGCCTGCACATTTGTAACATATTTAAACCCAATAAAAATGTTACAAATCAAAACAATCTGTTTCGTGCTGCTCACCATTGGCGCACTAACAACACATGCACAAACTCAATCTAAATCTCGTGTTTTCGGAGAAGTCGGTTTAGGCTTTGGCCAAACACTTTTCTTTGGCGATTCGAAAGAGCGATTGGCTCAAACTTTCGGTGGTTCATTCAAGCCGGGAACTGGATTCAACCTTATGACTGCTTTCTATGTAGCTCCTGAAAATTGGAAGGGACTTGGAATAGGCACTCGCGTGAAGGGAACATTTGGCACTTCCGTAAAGGGCGAGAATGACAGCGATAGCTACATCTTCAATTTTTATAGTGTACAAGTCTCTGCCAAGTACTACCTGTTGAGTAAGACTTTTAATAAAGGTTTCTATACGCGATTGTCGGCAGGGTTTGGGCAGTTTACGGCAAAGCGGTTAAATGAAACTACCAACTATTATTTGCATCAATATGCCATCGGATCTACCGTGGGCTTAGCGGCAGGTTATACAATTCCACTCAAGCGCAGTGCAATTAGTTTTGAAGTTGAATTTGAAAACTCTTCACGCAACGGCACAGTCAATACGCTGGGCAGCCAAACGTTCCAAACGGGCCAACTAGGTTTTAATACCACTCTAACTTTTTAGAATATGAATAAGAAACTTAACATCCTTATTGGCATTTTGCTGATTGTAGAATTGATAACCCAACTTTTCGCCATTTCTGTTTTAGGTTCGTACTTTGAATTTCCAGATATACTTCGCCAACCGGCTTCGGTGGCGTTGAAGTTGTTTCATCAGAATCAGGCCATCATCGTTCCGGCCTACTATGTTTTTATGGTTTCCAGTATTTTGTATTTACCCATTACCGCGTTGATAAAGACAAGAGCACAATCCATTTCTCCTAATCAACTTTGGATCAATCTCTTTCAATTCTCCGGTATCGCTACCGCTATCTTTCAGGTGATTGGTTTCTGTCGTTGGATAATAGTTTTGCCTTTTCTTTCAGATACCTACTTCGACAAAAATACGACAGATTCAGTCAAGCTTATGATTGAGTTGATTTATGAAACGCTGAATCATTATGCCGGAATGACTATCGGTGAACATTTGGGTTTTATCGCGATGGGCTGTTGGACAATTGCTTTGACGAAAGTTGTAGAGATGGGTAGATGGCTAAAAGTGTTTGGCCAACTCATTGGTTTTCTTTTGATAGCCGCTACCATCGAACAATTCGGTGGCACGGCAGCACCACTTTTCGGTGTGCTCAATTTCATAGCCAATACCTTTTGGACCGCCTGGATTTTACTGCTGAGTATCCATTTTCTTCGTTCAAAAGATTAGCCTTACCTAACATTCGTTATCTCCAAAATCAAAACTTTTTCTGGCACTTTGGTTGATTGACATCATAAAATTTCGCCATCTTGCACAAGCACAAGAAAAACAAATGAAGAGTACCGCTTTTTTATCTGTTGAATATCTGACTCAGGGAAGCCTGATCCAGAATTTGATTGTGCTCATTATTGTCAGCATTCTCCGAAAACCGGGGCTGTGACGATTTTGTAAAAGAAATTTGAAACCGCCCTGATAGAATCATCAGGGCGGTTTTATTTTATAGCTACTACAACAAACTAACGATTGTTCTAATATGATCGAATATTTTAATGATGACACAGTGCTTTTCCTCGATGGAAACTTTGTCAAGGCAAGCGAAGCGAAAATGAATTTGTTCGGCCAGACCTTGCACTACGGCTACGGCGTGTTTGAAGGCATTCGCTCGTACGAAACGGTGAATGGTGTAAAAATATTTAAGCCACGCGCACATTACGAGCGCCTACAACGCAGCTGCCAATTGATGGGTATTCCATTTCACTATACGGTAGATGACCTGATTCAACTCACCTATCAAGTGCTCGAGAAGAATAATCTATCCAATGCCTACATCCGCCCTTTGGTTTTTTGTGGACCGAACATGGAACTCACTTCACCCACGGATGTATCACTCATGATCACCGCTTGGGAGTGTGAGCAACATCCGAACTTAAAGCCAAAGCGTATTTGTATTTCAGCGTACCAACGTCCGAATCCAAAAGCAGTAACTGTTGAGGCCAAAGTATGCGGACTTTATGTGAACTCGATTTTAGCGACCACCGAAGCGAAAAGACGTGGTTTTGATGATGGACTGTTGCTCGATTTAAGTGGCTATGTAGCGGAAGGTCCCGGTGCTAATTTCTTTTTTGAAAAGGAAGGTGTGATCTATACTCCTCCCGCTACCAGCATTCTTCCGGGCATTACACGCAAAACCGTTCTTGAAATTTGTCGTGAGTTAGAGTTGCCGGTAGAAGAAAAATATTTCAGACCTGAAGAATTGTTTGAAGCCGATAGCGCATTCTTCTGCAGCACCATGCAAGAGATTGTAGCAATCGAATCATTCGAGCGTCAACCGGTGGCTAAAGCATGGAAAGATTCGATGGGCGCTTTGATTCAGGAGACCTATCGGAATATTGTGTTGGATAAGAGTTACTCGTACGTCATTGTTTAAAGGTTACAGGTTGCCAGTTACTAGAAACGAGCAACCAGAAACCAGTAACGAGTTTAGAAATTATAAAATTTTCAAGTAAGTGAATTCAGAGTTAAACCGATACAGCCGCACCATCACCCAAGATCCTACCTTGCCCGCATCGCAGGCTATGCTTTATGGAATTGGATTGACGGAGCAAGATTTAAAAAAAGCACAAGTAGGAATTGTCAGCACGGGCTTTGATGGCAACACATGCAACATGCACTTGAATGCACTTGCACAAGAGGTGAAGACGGCCGTGTGGGATCAGGAATTAGTTGGATTGATTTTTCATACCATTGGCGTAAGCGATGGAATTTCCAACGGCACCGAAGGCATGCGCTATTCGTTGGTGAGCCGCGAAGTAATTGCTGATTCCATTGAAACAGTGTGTGGAGCACAATACTATGATGGCGTGATTGCCGTAGTGGGTTGTGATAAAAATATGCCCGGATCTGTAATGGCCATGGGGCGATTGAATCGTCCTGCTATCATGGTGTATGGTGGCACGATTGCCGGTGGACATTACAAAGGAAAAGAGTTGAACATCGTTTCTGCGTTCGAAGCGCTGGGCGAAAAAATTCAAGGCAAACTTTCCGAAGAAGATTTCAAAGGCATCATCCAAAATTCTTGTCCGGGTGCAGGCGCCTGCGGAGGGATGTACACCGCCAACACGATGGCATCAGCCATTGAAGCATTGGGTATGGCATTGCCGTATTCGTCTTCGAACCCGGCATTGAGTCCGGAGAAATCCGCTGAAAGCATCGAAGCGGGAAAAGCCATTCGCTTGCTATTGGAAAAGGACATTAAGCCGCGCGACATTATGACGATGAAGGCTTTTGAAAATGCCATCACCATCGTAATGATTTTAGGTGGATCGACCAACGCCGTCCTCCATTTAATTGCGATGGCACAATGTGTAGGTCTTAAAATTACACAAGACGATTTTCAACGCATTTCAGATAAGACACCTCTACTGGCGGACTTGAAACCGAGTGGAAAATATTTGATGGGAGCACTTCACGCAATTGGAGGTGTACCATCGGTGATGAAGTATCTTGTACAAAAAGGATTTTTACATGGCGATTGTTTGACCGTTACCGGAAAGACGATTGCTGAAAATGTGGCAAACGCTAGAGATCTTGATTTCGAAAAGCAGGATATAATTGTTCCAATCGAACGGCCCATTAAAAAAACCGGTCACCTGCAAATCCTCTATGGGAATTTGGCGGAGAAAGGATCAGTCGCGAAGATTACCGGCAAAGAAGGCGAACGCTTTAAAGGAACGGCACGTGTGTTCAATGGTGAGTTTGAATTGATCGATGGCATCCGCTCCGGAAAAATAAAAGAAGGAGACGTAGTCGTGATTCGAAATGTTGGACCTAAAGGCGCACCGGGTATGCCCGAAATGTTGAAGCCCACCAGTTTGATTATGGGTTCTGGCTTAGGCAAATCAGTGGCGTTAATTACAGACGGACGTTTTTCGGGCGGCTCACACGGATTTGTGATTGGACACATTACACCCGAAGCTGCCGAGGGAGGTTTGTTATCCTTAGTAGAAGATGGCGATTGGATTGAGATTGATGTGAAGAAACATCAAATCAATTTGTTGGTCGATGAAAAGACACTTGCAATTCGCAGATCGCTACACAAAGCACCGGCACCGCGCGCTACGAGCGGAGTATTGTTTAAGTATGCAAAGCAAGTAAAAACTGCTGCTGAAGGTTGTGTAACGGATGAAAATTAACTCTGCGAGCCTCTGCGCTCTTTGCGGTAAAAAATAAACCGGAGAGATGCTTAGAAGCACAAAGAAATTAAAATAAAAGAACAATGGTAGCAACTGAGATTGAAAAACGAGAAGAAGTGACGGTGAAGACTCCTGTAAAAATTACAGGATCCGAAGTATTGTTGCGTTGCTTGGTTGAAGAAAAAGTACAACACATTTTTGGTTATCCGGGTGGCGCCATCATGCCGGTGTACGATGCACTCTACAGCTACGCAGATAAACTTACGCACTTGTTGGTGCGCCATGAGCAAGGAGCCATTCATGCAGCACAAGGATATGCACGTGTATCAGGAAAAACCGGAGTAGTGTTTGCTACGTCAGGCCCAGGCGCCACTAACTTAGTAACCGGTCTTGCCGATGCGTTGATTGATTCAACTCCGGTTGTGTGTATCACCGGACAAGTGTTTGCGCATTTGTTAGGCACTGATGCGTTTCAGGAAATTGATGTTGTCAACACTACACTACCAGTAACGAAATGGAATGTGCAAGTAACAGAAGCCAAAGACATTGCTCCTGCTATCGCGAAAGCATTTTTTATTGCGTCAAGCGGAAGACCGGGCCCTGTGTTGGTTGACATTACGAAGAACGCTCAAAATGAATTGATTGATGAAGCAGAGTATGTGCCTTGCACTTCGGTAAGAACCTATAAACCGAAACCCGTATTGCAGCCGGAACAAATTAAGGCTGCTGCCGCATTGATCAATTCTGCAAAGCGACCGTACTTATTGGTGGGTCAGGGAATATTACTATCATGTGCTACGAAAGAGTTGATTGCGTTTGCAGAGAAGACCGGAATTCCGGTGGCAAGTACATTATTAGGTTTGGGCGGATTTCCTACGGATCATCCGAATTATGTCGGCTATTTAGGAATGCATGGCAACTACGGTCCCAATATCAACACCAACCAATGTGATGTGCTTATCGCGATTGGTATGCGCTTCGATGATCGTGTAACCGGCAACGTAAGCAAGTATGCGAAGCAAGCCAAGATCGTTCACATTGATATTGACAAAGCTGAAATAAACAAGATCATTAAAACAGACGTGTCTGTACATGCCGACGCGAAGGAAGCATTGGTTGAATTGACCAAGCAGTGTCAATCAAACCAACATCCCGAATGGACAGAAAGCTTCCGTAAACTGAATCAGGAAGAGTTTGAAAAAGTAGTTGAGAAAGAAATCAAAGACACGAAGAGTCTGAAGATGGCCGAAGTAGTGTATATGCTTTCGCAACTGACTAAAGGCGAAGCAGTAGTTGTGACGGATGTAGGTCAACATCAGATGGTGACTTCTCGCTACTATCAATACAAAAATCCGCGCACCAATATTACTTCCGGTGGCGCGGGCACAATGGGTTTTGCTTTGCCTGCTGCGCTTGGCGCGAAAGTAGCAGCCCCCCATCAACAGGTGGTGGCCATTATCGGGGATGGTGGTTATCAAATGACGATACAAGAGTTGGGCACGATCATGCAGTATAAAATCCCGGTGAAGATTTTAATTCTGAACAATAATTTTTTAGGCATGGTGCGCCAATGGCAACAGTTGTTTCATGGCAAGCGCTATTCGTTTACCGAAATGGATAACCCTGACTTCGTTAAGATTGCAGATGCGTACAAAATTCCGGGAGCAAAAGTGACGGAGCAAAAAGATTTGGAAGAGGCGTTGAAGAAAATGCTTGCCGCCGAGACTTCGTATTTTTTGGAAGTAGTGGTGGAGAAAGAAGACAACGTGTTTCCGATGGTGCCGGCCGGTGCTGGTGTAGCGGAGGTGATATTGGAGATACCGAATAAATAGTTGCTGGTTACTGGTTGCCCGATACTGGCAACTAGAAACTAGAAACTTGTAACTATTAAAGTATGAAACAAGATTTTACATTGGATTTGCTGGCGGACAATAATTTTTCTGTGTTGAACAGAATTATTAATGTGCTGAACCGCAGACGGGTGCGCATCAAAAAAATGATGGCATACGAAAGTGAAAATGATTTTCGAAAAGGAGGTGCTATTCTGTTGGTGTTCACCACACCCGATATTCTTGAAAAAGTATTGGCGCAGCTGGAAAAATTGATTGAGGTGGAAAGTGTGCGCTCGAAAGAAGGCAGCGATTTATATTTTGAACTGAGTGAACGTATTGTAGATGTAGATTAACTACAAAGTTTGCACGCACTTGATAGAACGCTGGCGGCAGGGATAGAAGCGGAAAGCCCACAGGGGTGCGCCTCGCACCACGAGGACTTGGAGTGAATAGCCCGGGTGCCGCCCAAAGAAAAATGAAATGTGTAAGTGAAAAGAAAAGTAAATAATTGAACGGAAATAAATTTTGAATTTTTTTTAATAAACATAATAAACTAAAACTATGGCTAAAATTAATTTCGGTGGGACTGTTGAAGAAGTAGTTACCCGCGAGGAGTTTCCGATGGAGAAGGCAGTGGAAGTATTGAGGAATGAAACAATTGCAATTGTAGGATATGGTGTGCAAGGCCCTGCACAAGCATTGAACTTACGTGATAACGGATTCAATGTAATTGTGGGTCAACGGAAGGGATCGAAGACGTGGGACAAAGCGATTGCGCATGGCTGGGTGCCGGGTGAAACTTTGTTTGAAGTGGAAGAGGCTGCCAAGCGCGGAACAATCATTCAGTTTTTGATGAGCGATGCAGGGCAAATTGCTACGTGGCCTACCATCAAGCCTCACTTGACAAAAGGCAAGGCGTTGTATTTCTCACACGGCTTTGGTATCACATTCAAAGAACAAACAGGAATTATTCCTCCTGCGGACGTAGATGTAATCTTAGCTGCACCAAAAGGATCGGGCACATCGGTGCGCAGATTATTTTTGCAAGGCAAAGGTATCAACAGCAGCTACGCGGTGTTTCAAGATTCAACCGGCAATGGAAAAACAAGAGCGATTGCGTTGGGAATTGGTGTAGGCTCCGGCTACTTGTTTGAAACAGATTTCAAAAAAGAAGTTTATTCGGATTTAACTGGCGAGCGTGGCACACTGATGGGCGCAATTGCCGGAATTTTCGAAGCGCAATATGAAGTGCTTCGCTCGAAAGGTCACTCACCTTCGGAAGCCTTCAACGAAACCGTTGAAGAGTTGACACAAAGCTTAATGCCACTAGTGGCTGAGAACGGCATGGATTGGATGTATGCCAACTGCTCGACTACCGCACAACGTGGTGCGTTGGATTGGAAGAAGAAATTCAAAGCGGCTACATTACCTGTGTTTCAAGAATTGTATGAGAGCGTGGCAAGCGGAGCGGAAGCGAAGCGCACAATCGATACATGCAGCAAACCTGACTACCGCGAGAAGTTGGCAGAAGAATTGAAAGAACTGCGCGACAGCGAATTGTGGCAAGCAGGTGCAGCTGTGCGTTCACTGCGCCCGGAGAAAAACAAGGTAGAGGCAAGTATGATTAATTAATTAATAAAGAATTAATTGACAGTTGACAATAAACTCAGTTGACAAAGTTTCCGACATAGACTTTGTCAAATGCCTGTTGTCAATTGTCAACTTTTCATCATGGCAGAAGTATTGAATTTACATATCGACATCAATCGGGCGCATCTCGTTTTAAAAAACGTGGTGCTCAAAACGCCCTTGCAGTACCATCGCAAGCTGTCAGAGAAATTTGGCTGCGAGGTTTACCTCAAGCGCGAAGACCTGCAAGTAGTGCGTTCGTATAAAATCAGGGGAGCCTACAATTTAATTCAAAGTTTGTCAGAGGAACAACGCCAGCGCGGAGTGGTGTGCGCCAGTGCAGGCAACCACGCACAGGGAGTTGCTCTTTCGTGCAAACTGTTGAATATAAAAGGAGTAATCTACATGCCAGCCATTACACCGAAGCAAAAAATCAATCAGGTGAAGATGTTTGGCAACGGAATGGTGGAGATTGTATTGATTGGCGATACGTTTGACGAATGCCAAACTCATGCATTGGAATATACCAAGCAGAACAACAGTGTTTTCATTCCTCCGTTTGATCACGAAAAAGTGATTGAAGGACAAGGCACGGTGGCCAAAGAGATTTTAGAAGAGCAATCAAATATTGATTATGTGTTTGTGCCAGTTGGCGGTGGCGGACTATCTGCCGGCATGGGAAGTTACTTTGCGACGTACGCGCCACAAATCAAAATGATTGGCGTTGAGCCACAAGGCGCTCCTTCGATGAAAGAAGCACTGAAGGCAGGCAAGCCAGTGATATTGGATTCCATTCAACGATTTGTAGATGGTGCTTCGGTAAAGAAAGTGGGAGATCGCACATTCGAAATTTGCAAAGATGCACTGGCTGATATGTTGCTAGTGCCGGAAGGAAAAGTGAGTTCTACCATTCTGCAACTTTACAATGAAGATGCGATTGTTGCAGAGCCTGCCGGTGCCTTGTCGATTGCCGCATTGGAACAATACGCTGAGCAGATCAAAGGAAAGAAAGTGGTGTGTGTGCTGAGCGGTGGGAACAACGATATAGACAGGATGCAAGAGATCAAAGAAAGATCACTCTTGTATGAGGGGCTGAAGCATTATTTTATTGTCCGCTTTGCACAGCGTCCGGGTGCGTTGAAAGAGTTTGTTAATCACATCCTTGGTCCGAACGATGACATCGTTCGTTTTGAGTTCATTCAAAAACACAACAAAGAAACCGGCCCCGCGCTGATTGGCATTGAAGTAAAATCCAAAGATGATTTCAACTTTTTGATTGAACGAATGAATTCACATAAGCTGAATTACACGCTGGTGAATCAGAATGAGAATTTGTTCGAGTACTTGGTGTAGCTAGTTGAAGAAACTTCTGTCACTGATAGCCCTCACATTATAATTCACTCAAGAGTTTTTTTATTGGAGTTCCTTTTAGCTTCCCTTGCTTGATCAGATTGACTTCTTTTACCGCTTGGCGAATACCCTCCAGAATTTCTTCTTTCGTTGGCTCGTCTTCTTCCAAAGTCTTCACTTTTTTTACAAACGATAAACTCTTCATCAATTCGATAAACAATTCGTGTTTCTTGTCCGGTATTTGAACGGTAACTTCTTTCATAATTTCGAACTTAATTGTATTAAACCAAACTCAAAATACAAATATAGCTAGAAATCTTCAACGGCTTCTGAACCCTAAATCGAGCCCTTTTACATCTAATTATTTCATATCTTGAGCTATTAAATATCATCTTCATGAAGCTCATGCGAAAGATTGTTCTCGGGTTAGGTGTGGTCATTGCCATTATCGCATTAACCATCGTCTTATTCTTCCGGCAGGAAGCCTACCAACTTTACAAAGTGATAACATTTTTTAACCCCGGCGCTATCTCCGAAAATTTTCGAGGAGTAAAAGATATTTTCCCAACTACCACTGTACCGAAGCCGGGGCAGTCGCATCCTTTTCCCGTGAGTTCACAAACATATTCATTGATTGAAACTTTTCAAGCACACGACTCAGCCGTGGTGACGAAAGCATTTCTGGATCAAACGCTAACCGATGCGTTGATTGTCATTCAACACGACACCATTCTGTATGAATATTACGGAAACGGATTTACAGCCAGCGATCATCACATTGCCTGGTCCATGTCGAAATCAGTGATCTCTGCACTCTTTGGTATCGCCATTGCCGAAGGAAAAATCAAAAATATCGATCAAACGGTTACAGATTACTTGCCTGATTTTGCCGGCACCGGTTATGATAAAGTACGCATCAAAGATGTGTTACAGATGTCGTCTGGTGTGGGCTTCAATGAAGACTATGGCGATTTCAATTCAGACATCAACATCATGGGCCGCTACTTTGCATTGGGCATGCCCATGGCCGAGTTCTCTAAAAAACTTAGACGTGAGCGCGAACCCGGCACGTACAATCATTATGTGAGCATCGACACACAAGTGTTGGGAATGATTCTTACCAAAGCAACAGGAAAATCTATTACCGATTATATGAACGAAAAATTGTGGTCGCAGATCGGTGCGGAGTCAGAAGCGTATTGGATCAAAGATAAATCGGGAATGGAATTTGCGCTCGGAGGCTTGAATGCCACCGCACGTGATTATGCAAAAATGGGTCAGCTCTTTTTAGATACGGGCAAATGGCAAGGTCGGCAAGTGGTGCCGCGCGATTGGGTGCTTGCCTCCATCACACCTGATGCCCCTCACGTCATGCCCGGCAAGCGCGACAATGCAGTGCTGGCAGATGGCTATGGATTTCAATGGTGGATTCCGGAAGGAAGCAAAGGCGAGTTTGATGCGCAGGGAATCTACGACCAATTTATTTATGTCGATCCACACAAAGACATGGTCATTGTAAAACTATCTTCTAACTATCACTATAAGAAAGATCGGAAGCGGATTTTTCATGATTTGGAAATAGCGCTATTTAGAAAGATTGTAGACCAAGCGAAACAATAAAACCATTTTTCAATTAGTCGTCGGTTGACTTCTGTTGCGGGCGGCCGGGCTGTTCGGTACAAGTCCTCGTGGCGCGAAGCGCGCCACTCCGGGCTTTCCTCTTCCATCCCTGCCCGGCTTACGCAAGCACAAGAAACTCCTGCCGTCAAGATCAGTTTCCTTTACCAACAATCAATTTGGATTTATGTTTTTAATTGTATTACATTTGTATTACAAAAAGTACCATTTATGCTTACCGTTAGGTTATCCGAATCTGAAGAAAAAATTCTAAACGAATACTGTAAAATGGAAGGGCTGCCCAAGTCGCAAGTCGTTAAAGAAGCCATTGAGTTCTACCTCGTCCAACATCGAAAAAATACCAAACCGTATGATGTAGGAGCAGATCTTTTCGGCCAAGAAGGAAGCGGGATAAAAAACAAATCTACCACCTACAAGAAACGACTAAAGGGAAAATTAAATGAAAAGCATTCTCATTGATGCAGGTCCGTTGATCGCCCTTTTTGATAAAAGCGACAACTACCATAATCAAGCTATACAATTTTTAAAAAAGTATAACGGTACACTCCTTACCACGTGGCCGGTCATTACAGAAACATCTCACATGTTGGATTTCAGTGTACGTGCCCAGCTAGACTTTTTGAAATGGATTAATAGAGGCGGTTTGCATTTGATTGAAACAGAATATTCTTCCTTAGCCCGACTAATAGAATTGTGTGACAAATATGAAGATGTGCCTATGGACCTAGCCGATGCCACACTAATTGCGGCAGCCGAGGAGCGCAACATTAATGAAATTGCGACCATCGACTCTGATTTTTATATTTATCGTGACGTGCGCAAGCGCTATTTGAAGAATATTTTCATAAAATGAGATTTTAAAACTCTATATTGTTAAAATACTTCATGATATGAAACAGGGATTATTAATCGATATGGATGGGGTGATCTACAGTGGCGATGCGCTCATCCCCGGAGCAGATAAATTTATTGCTCGGCTGCTAGAAGAGAAAATTCCGTTTTGCTTTATGACGAACAATAGCCAGCGCTCACGATTAGATGCCGTTCGCAAATTGGAAAAGCTCGGTATTAAAGTAAGCGAAGACCATGTGTACACCAGTGCCATGGCTACCGGTAAATTTTTAGCGAGTCAGATTTCAGGCGGAACTGCTTTCGTGCTGGGTGAAGGAGGTTTGCTCACCAGCCTGCACGAGAATGGAATCTCACTGGTAAACTCCGATCCTGATTTTGTGGTGTTGGGCGAGGGAAGAAACTTTACTTTGGAGATGGTGCAAAAAGCGGTGGACATGATTTTGGCAGGTGCCAAATTTGTGATCACCAATCGCGACCCATCGCCTAAAAAGAAAGGATGGGATAACCTCGGTATCGCGGCTACCAGTGCGATGATTGAAGAAGCCACAGGAGTAAAAGCATTTGTTGTTGGAAAGCCCAGCCCGGTGATCATGCGTTCCGCACGAAAAGCATTGGGCCTCGAAACAGCCGAGACAACCATCATTGGTGACACCATGGATACTGATATTCGAGGTGGTGTACAGATGGGATACAAAACCATTTTGGTATTAAGCGGCATCACCAAACGCGAATCGCTTTCACGGTATGCCTTCAAACCCGATTTAGTCATCGATTCGGTCAACGACCTGAAGTTGCCGCTGGCATGGTGGTAAATTTTTAGTAATCAATTTTTCAGACGTATGCGCATCTTAAAAATTACAGGCATCTTTTTTTGTTTGTCGGTTGTGGCAGCTTATTCACAAGACTTTACTATTCAATCGCCTTCACGCTCTCTTCAATTACAAATTAGAAATGGCGAGCAAATCACTTACCAACTATTCTGCAAAAAGAAAGTAGTCCTCCAACCTTCCACGCTGGGAATTGAATTTGCCAAGCCGCGTATTTTACTCAACTCCTTCTCTGTAATCAAAGTAGATACTTCTAGCCTAGATCAACAATGGTCTCCGGTGTGGGGCGAGGTGAGCAGCATTCGAAATCAATACCGTGAGATTGCGTTGACCTTACAAGACAAAAAAGGAACGAACACAATTATCAAAATTATCTTTCGTGTGTTTAATGATGGTATTGGCTTTCGGTATGAATTTCCACAACAGCCTTCTTTTCAACATTTCATTGTTAAAGAAGAATATTCGCAATTTGTTGTGGGTGGCAATCACAAAACTTTTTGGATTCCGGGCGACTTTGATTCAAACGAATACACCCACAACACCACACGTCTTTCAGAAATCGATGCACTCGCTGCCGCGACTAAAGAACCGGATATTGCCGTGAAGTCGCTGATAGGAATCAATGCCGTACAAACTCCCTTGCTGATGAAGAGCGACGATGGATTGTACATCAGTTTGCACGAAGCCGCATTGATCAACTACCCTGCCATGCATTTGCTGCTCGATAAGGAGCACTATACTTTCACTTCGCAACTCACACCCGATGCCGTTGGCAACAAAGCCTATTTGCAAACTCCTTGCAAAACGCCTTGGCGAACGATTGTGGTGAGCGACAAAGCTGCCGACTTATTAAACTCAAAACTCATTTTGAATTTGAATGAACCTTCAGCTTTGAAGTCAACCGATTGGATCAAGCCGCAAAAGTTTATTGGCATGTGGTGGGAGATGCACGTGGGCAAAGCCAGTTGGGACTTGGCCAGTGGAAAGCATGGTGCTAATACAGCCAACGTAAAAAAGTACATCGACTTTGCTGCGCGCTATCACTTTGATGGAGTGTTGGTGGAAGGCTGGAATCAAGGTTGGGAAGATTGGTTCGGCAATTGGAAAGAAAATGTATTTGACTTCATTACGCCCTATCCCGATTACGATGTCAATGCACTTACCGCTTACGCGAAAGAAAAAGGTGTTCGATTAATTATGCACCACGAAACATCCGGTTCGGCTACTAACTATGAACGATGGATGGACCCCGCTTTTCAATTTATGGTGTTGCATAACATGAATAGTGTAAAGACAGGCTATGTAGGCAGAATCATTCCACGCGGAGAACATCACGATGGACAGTGGATGGTGAATCACTATCAACGAGTTGCTGAAAAAGCTGCCTCGTATAAAATCATGGTTGATGCACACGAGCCGGTTCACTCAACCGGATTGCATCGCACATATCCCAATTGGTTGGCCTCAGAGGCAGCACGCGGCAGTGAATTTAACAATGCACCCGCATTGGGAATTACACCAGAGCATACTACGATCTTGCCGTTCACACGGTTGATGGGTGGGCCGATGGATTTTACGCCCGGGTTGTTTCATTTTAAACTCAATCAATTTGAGCCCACACGAAAGACAGAAGTGCGCACGACACTCGCCAAGCAACTGGCATTGTATGTAACCATGTACAGCCCTTTGCAAATGGCAGCAGACTTGCCGGAGAATTACGAAAAACATTTGGATGCCTTTCAGTTTATTGTAGATGTGCCTGTGGATTGGATCGACACTAAAATTTTAGAAGCAGAGCCGGGCGATTACATTACCATCGCACGAAAGGCAAAACAAACTGGCGATTGGTATTTGGGAGCTATCACCGATGAAAACAGCCGTGTTGCAGAATGTCCGCTTGATTTTCTGACAGCCGGTAAAAAATACGAAGCCATCATTTATCGCGATGCCGATAACAGCGACTGGCAAACCAATCCGGAGGCTTATGTAATCGAAAAGAAAACGGTTACCAGCAAAACAAAACTAAAAATTCAATTGGCGAAAAGTGGCGGTTGTGCTATTCAGATCAAGCAAATTAATTGATGGGGCAAGTAACTTCCCTAGGTAAATCTTCCGCTACATAAATCTCCCACTCTTCATGTGTCAGGTTTCTTTTTACTGTAGTACAAAGCAGCTCTGCCATCTGTGCACGAGTTATTGGCCAGATATCAACTGAATTTTGACCTGACGGGTTAATTCCATAAACAACGATCGATTGATCATCCGATGAAAAAGCCAAGCCGTGAATAGAAGATAAATGTTGGATTTTGATGGGTCTCTCTTTTAATGAATTTAAATTCCAAATTAGAATGAAGTTGTCCTGTGTAGCAGTAGCCAGGAATTTTTTATTATGACTAACGAGAACTTTCGTAATAGCAGAACGGGAGCCATATAAAATTCTTCGCATCTGCTCGTTGTTATGAATCAAAATTTCACCTGCCTTATTGCCAATGATGATGTTGCTTTCATTCGGGCATACGAAATCAGTTGGCGGTCCATATTTGCTAAGAGTGAATGTACGTTCTCGAAACAATCGATCCCAGATATGAAAATTTCCAATTGCATCCAATCCTACCAATTGACTACCATTCGCTGTGATATCTAGTTTTGTAACCACATCTTTCAGTTTAATAACTTCTTCTATTTTCTTTAAGTCGTAATACAAAATCTGAAGTCCTTTATTCGCCAATACATAAAATCCTTTTCCTTCCGGGATGAAAACAATTTGTTGAATGGATTGATTTCCTACAGAAACTATTTTTGGTTTTAGATTCAGGTGCGTTAAATCGTACACTTCAATCACGCCCGAGTTTGTTCCAACAGCCAATAAATCTCCTGTTTCATTTACAACGGCCGTTTCGAGCATGCAACTTGAATTCAGTTGAAGCAGATTCTCAGTGCGCCATTCGGATTCTTGCTGTGAAAGTTTCGTGAGCAATTTGTCTTTCCCTATACAGAAAAGAAACGGAGCCGTAGAAGGACTTATAATCCGTTGTTTGCCTTTAAATATACTCTCCATTTTTTGAGGAAGCAACCCTTCACGTTCGACTGCTTTGGTCAACGCGAAGTGAATCTTCTGATCATAAATATATCCATCATACTTTGAATTGAATCGATGTGCTTGTATTGCCAGTAATTTTGAAAGTTCTGGATCGTGTACCTCTAGCGATATTTCAGCAATGGTTTCAGCTATAGCAAGGTATCTTCTGCGGTCTGCTTTTTTTATAGCAGCCTCGGCTTTTTTCCGCAAGTAGATAACATCGGAATTCAGACTATCCACAGCCTTTTTTGTCTGACCGTAAACATCCAAATTCATAAATAATAAGAAAATCAAGAGACCAATGATTTTTTCCATAATAAGGATAAATAGAGCAATTTAATTCGAATCACTCGATAAAGGGAATCAACAAGTACCGAACTTTTCTTCTTGCTATTTGTTAACCAAGTCAACACTAAAAACATACAACTATGAAACGAACCGCATCCGCACATTGGGAAGGAGATTTGAAAACCGGAAAAGGTCACATCTCTTCACAAAGTACCGTCCTCAACAACACCCAGTTCTCATTCAAAACACGATTTGAAGATGGCATTGGCACTAATCCCGAAGAGTTATTGGCTGCCGCTCACGCAGGCTGCTTTACCATGGCTGTAGGCGCAGCACTTACACAAGCTGGAACTCCTGCTACTTCACTCGACACCGTAGCGTCTCTCAATCTGGAAGGATTAGACATCACCGGTATTCATCTTTCTATCAAAGGAAATGTTCCCGGTATCACAGCAGAACAGTTTGCGGAATACACCAAAGGAGCAGAGAAAAATTGTATCATCTCTAAAGCCCTGAAAGTCAACATCACTTCCGAATCACAGTTGTTATAATTTTCAACTAACACTCGTAAGCGAATAATTTTTTCTACATAAATCAATCGCAAGTCGTAGAAAAATTCCCATCTTCGTAACGATAATTTAATATCAAATCAGTCGCCCCGTCTATCACCAAAATGATGACGGGGCGATTGCATTTTAAAGGCATAGCGCCAAACTAACAGTTGTTGAATAGACTCATGAGCCAACAAAAACCACGTACTATTTTTGAAAAAATCTGGGAAGCCCACGTTGTGAAGCGAGCCGAAGGTTATCCGGATGCATTATTTATCGACAGACACTTTATTCATGAAGTTACCAGCCCGCAGGCGTTTGATGGGTTGCGTAAAAGAAACATTCCCGTGTTTAATACGAAGCGCACCACAGCTACGGCTGATCATAATGTGCCGACTAAAGATCAGCACCTTCCAATCAAAGAAGCATTAAGTCGTCATCAGGTAGAAACACTTCGTAAAAATTGTCAGGAGTTTGGTGTTGAGTTGTATGACCTCGGTCATCCGTATCAAGGCATCGTTCATATTATTGGCCCGGAGTTGGGCTTAACCCAACCGGGCATGACGATCGTGTGTGGTGATAGTCATACCAGCACGCACGGTGCGTTTGGCAACATTGCATTTGGTATTGGCACGAGCGAAGTGGAGCAAGTATTAGCTACTCAGTGCATTTTGCAATACCGTCCCAAAACCATGAAGATTGAAATCAATGGTGCATTAGCAAAGGGTGTAGTCAGCAAAGACATTATTCTTTATATCATTTCGAAAATTTCAGCCAGTGGAGCCACTGGCTTTTTTGTGGAATACGCTGGCGATACTATTCGCAATCTTTCGATGGAAGCACGCATGACCATCTGCAACATGAGTATTGAAATGGGTGCACGTGGTGGTTTGATTGCCCCCGATGAAACTACATTCAATTACATGCGCGGAAGAAAGTTTGCACCACAAGGCGAAGCATTCGAACAAAAAGTGACCGAGTGGAAAAAATTAGCCACCGATGAAGGCGCAGTGTATGATGTGGTACTTCAATACGATGCAGCCGATATTGCTCCGATGATTACCTATGGCACCAATCCGGGAATGGGCATGAAGGTGACAGATCGTATTCCTACGGTAGAAGAGTTCAAAGAAATTTCTGAACATGCTTCCTTCAAAAAATCATTGGAGTACATGGGCCTGGAACAAGGCGCTTCATTGTTAGGCAAAGCCGTTGATTACGTTTTCATCGGCAGTTGCACCAACGCACGCATTGAAGATTTGCGCCTCGTCGCGGACATGGTGAAGGGAAAAAAGAAAGCCGAGAATGTAGAAGTGTGGGTAATACCCGGATCGAAGCAAGTAGAAGCACAAGCGATCAGCGAAGGCTTAGATAAAGTTTTTGAAGCAGCCGGTTTCGAATTACGAAGCCCGGGTTGTTCGGCATGTTTAGGAATGAACGAAGACAAAGTGCCTGCCGGTAAATATTGCATCAGTACATCCAACCGCAATTTTGAAGGCAGACAAGGTCCGAAGTCACGTACTTTTTTGGCGAGCCCATTAAGTGCAGCTGCGGCTGCCATCACCGGACGAGTAACGGATGTTAGAGAATTTAATTAGTTAGTAGTTGGATTGTTCATTAGTCACGATCAACCAACAGCAACCAACCAACAACGAATAAAGAAAATGAGTAAAGATAAATTCACCACATTAAAGACAACAGCAGTTCCGCTGCCGAACGAAAATATTGATACCGATCAGATTATTCCTGCACGCTTTCTAAAGGCTACTACCCGCGAAGGCTTTGGCGACAATTTGTTTCGTGATTGGCGCTACGATGCGGACAACAATCCGATTGCGAGTTTTGTATTGAACGACAAAAAATACAGCGGTAAAATTTTAGTCGCCGGAAAAAACTTTGGTTGTGGTAGCAGCCGCGAACATGCAGCCTGGGCAATTTATGATTTCGGATTTCGTGTAGTCGTGTCTAGCTTTTTTGCCGACATCTTTAAAAACAATGCATTGAACAATGGCCTATTGCCGATTGTAGTTTCAGATGGTTTCTTAAAACAAATGCTGGAAGCTATCGAGCTAAATCCTAAAACAGAAATTGTAGTTGATTTAGTAAACCAGATCATGCAAGTAGGCGCAGTAAAAGAATCATTTGAAATCAATGCCTACAAGAAGACATGTCTTATGAATGGATATGATGACATTGATTACCTGTTGAGTTTAAATAAAGAAATTAAGGAGTTTGATGTAGCACATGCGTAGTTCTTAGTTGCAGGTTGCCAGTCTCGGTAAACCGGAAACTACGAACCAGAAACTAGAATCCATGAAGAAAAAAATAATCATCCTTCCCGGAGACGGCATCGGCAAAGAAGTAACAGCCGAAGGAAAAAAAGTATTGGTAAAGATTGCTGAACTGTTCGATCATCAATTCGAGTTTGATGAAGCGGCCATTGGCCACGATGCCATCGAAGCAACGGGCAATCCGCTGCCCGATGAAACATTGGCCAAACTGAAAAACTGCGATGCCATTTTATTCGGAGCGGTTGGTCATCCAAAATATGATAACGACCCGACCTTAAAAGTGCGTCCGGAGCAAGGCTTATTAAAAATGCGTAAGGAATTAGGGTTGTATGCCAACCTGCGCCCGATCAAATTATTTGATGAGTTGTTGGAAGCCTCCAGCATCAAACCGGAAATCTTGAAAGGTTCCGACATACTTTTCTTTCGCGAATTAACAGGCGATGTGTACTTCGGAGAGAAAGGCCGCAAAGACGATGGCAACACCGCCTACGATTTGATGATCTATCAGAAATACGAAGTGGAGCGCATTGCACACAAAGCATTTCAAGCTGCCCGCACACGCAGAAAAAAAGTGACATCGGTTGATAAAGCCAATGTGTTGGAAAGCTCACGCCTGTGGCGACAAGTGGTAACTGAAATTGCGAAAGCTTATCCTGATGTAGAATTAGAACATCAGTTTGTGGATTCAGCTGCGATGAAACTAATTCAAAATCCACGCAGCTTTGATGTTGTCCTCACCGGAAATTTATTTGGAGACATACTTACCGATGAGGCTTCACAAATCGCAGGCTCCATGGGCATGTTAGCTTCCGCTTCGATGGGAGACACGGTTGGCTTATACGAACCCATTCACGGAAGTGCACACGACATCACTGGCAAAGGAATCGCCAATCCATTAGCGTCAATCTTATCCGTTGCGCTCATGCTCGACATCTCTTTTGGTTTGAAGGAAGAAGCAGAGTCGGTAATAAAAGCAGTGGAAGAAACATTGAAGCAAGGATTGCGAACTGCGGACATAGCAGATGCAAACACGAACAAAGAAAAAGTATTAAACACTCAAAAAATGGGTGATCAGGTAATTAAGCAAATGGAAAAAGTAGGTAGTAGACAAGTAGCATAGGCGACTATTCTAAGTTCTACATTCTGAATTCTAACTTCTAATTTTATGAGCAACAAAATCCAAATCTTCGACACCACCCTCCGCGATGGAGAGCAAGTGCCCGGCTGTCAATTACGCACAGACGAAAAAGTAATCATCGCCAAAGAACTCGAAGCGTTGGGCGTAGATGTAATCGAAGCGGGCTTCCCTATTTCAAGCCCCGGAGATTTTCTGTCGGTAGTAGAAATTTCGAAAGCAGTAAAACATGTTACGGTGTGTGGCTTAACGCGATCGAAGAAAGATGACATCGATGTTGCTGCCGAGGCGTTGCATCATGCCAAGCATGGTCGCATCCACACCGGCATCGGCTCGAGCGATGTACACATCAAGCATAAATTCAAATCCACACGCGAGCAAGTTTTAGAGCAAGGTGTGTGGGCTGTGAAGTATGCCAAAGACAAAGGATATGAAGTAGAATTTTTTGCTGAAGATGCAGGCCGTGCCGACTTAGCATTTTTAGCGCAGCTTACCGAAGCGGTGATTGCTGCCGGTGCCGATGTGGTAAACATTCCAGACACCACTGGCTATTGTCTGCCGCATTTGTATGGCAAGCGCATTCAATATTTGTTTGAGAATGTAAAGAACATCGACAAGGCCATCATATCCGTGCATTGCCATAACGATTTAGGATTGGCCACCGCCAACACCATCGCAGGCTTAACCAATGGTGCGCGACAAGCTGAAGTAACCATCAACGGAATTGGTGAGCGTGCCGGCAACACTTCGCTTGAAGAAATTGCCATGATTTTGCAAGTACATAAAGATTTAGAATTGCATACCAACATCAAGTCCGAGCGCATTTTTGAAATCAGCCAAATGGTACGCGAAATGATGCACATGCCCGTGCAGCCCAACAAAGCCATTGTAGGCCGCAATGCATTCTCCCATTCTTCCGGCATTCATCAAGATGGATTTTTGAAACATGCCGAAAATTATGAGATCATCAACCCCGCCGATGTAGGCGTACCCAGCTCGTCCATTGTGCTCACCGCACGCAGCGGTCGCGCAGCATTGAAGCACCGCATGGAATTACTTGGTCACAAATTTGAAGGCGAAGAGTTGAACACACTTTACGAAAACTTTTTGATCGTAGCCGACGAAAAGAAAGAAGTAAAAGACAACGACTTGTTAGTGCTGGCCGCCAACATGCCAGTGCTGGCGAGATAAACGCGGAAGCTTCAGTAAATATTTTTTTTCTTGGGCGTGCCCCTAGTTTGCCTGCCTGCGCTACCGCTCCGACAGGCAAACTAGGGTCAGGCTTTCCACTCCAATCATTTTGCACCAGCTATTCTACCCTTATGCAAATTGATTTCCGTTGCAATCCTTCACGCTAGGGTTTCAAAACGCGCGCATGACGATCAATCAGCTTGGGTTAATTGCCCTACTCCGAGTCAATACGCAACAGCAGTTTAAAAGACTTCACTTACACTCCCCGGTCTGTGTCTTCACAGACCGACAAATCACAAACTAAAATCAAATAAACCCTCGGTATGTCTGCACACAGACCGATTGGAAGGGTTCCCAATCCTCGGTCTGTGTCCACACAGACCGAAACCAACACAAACTAAAAACTAGGCAAATCCTCAGTATGTCTGCAACAAGACTAAAATCAACATGATCAAAATCACACTTGATAATCCGTTAAGAAATTAAACTCATTAAGGCCCGCTTTATAAAAACCCCACTCCTCTGTCTGTCGAGACACAGACCGAGGGGGAAAGAGAGAAAGAAAAAAATTGTTTGAGTGTTTCGGTCTGTGAAGACACAGACCGAGGAAGGGGCATCAATACTATTTTACTTTTTAGTATAAATCACCTTCCCGTTAAACACCGTCATCACAATGCTAGTCTCATGAATTTTCATAGGATCAATCGTAAAAAGATCTTGCGAAAACACTATCACATCGGCTAAGTGGCCGGGCTTGACTAAGCCTTTTTTATTTTCCTCGAACGACGAATAAGCTCCAGCCCACGTGTAGGCTTTCAGCGCCTGTTGAATTTTAATCCGCTGTTCGCTCACCCATCCGCCTTCCGGAAAACCGGATGGCGTTCTTCGGTTGATCGCCACATGTATTCCCCGGATGGGGTTGATACTAATCGCAGCAGGCCAATCGCTGCTATACACCAACTGTGCTTTGTTTTGAAGCATCGCATTCCATGCAAATGAATACGGCAATCTTTTTTTGCCAATGGCATTTTCCCACACAGTGACAGTACCTGGATCAGCATGAATGGGTTCCATGCTGGCCATCACCCCCAATTGATGAAAGCGTGGCATATCATCCGGAGAAATCGTTTCAATATGTTCAATGCGATGTCTATGGTTGGTGGTTTTATTTTCTTGAGCTGCTTGTTCGTATGCATTCAGCGATTCGCGCACACCTAAGTCGCCAATGGCATGTGTATAAATCCGGAAGCCTTTCGCGTCCAGTGCCTTCACCAATTCGCGATAGCGTGGCAAAAGCATGCTCAACTGCCCGTGTGCTTCGGGTGAAGTAGCGCTTACATCGCTGTAAGGTTCAATCATGGCACTGGTGTGTCCTTCAATCACACCATCGATCATAAACTTGATGGCATCAGCACGTAAAAAATTATTTTCTTTACCAATGCTATCTTTCAAAAAAGTATACCGCTCTATTTTTTCGTTGGTGATGGTTTCATCTACCGAAAAGGCCGCGGCATAGCGCACAGTTGCCTCCCGATTTTTAATCAGATCCTTGAAAAGATTTATTTCCAATTCGGTGCCATTGGCATTTTGGATGCTGGTGATGCCGAGTGAAGCGGCTAACTTCATGCCCTTGCGCAAAGCATCCAGTTGCTCCTGGTAGGTAATTGGTGGCACCAGCCTGCCAACCAACTGCATCGCATCTTCTTTCAACGCCCCGGTCGGCTCGCCATTTTTATCTTTTACTAATTCTCCAAATCCGGTAAACACAGTCTTCCGGTCAACGCCTGCCAGTTGAAGTGCTTTTCGGTTAGCCCATGCACTATGCCCATCGTATGCTTTGATAAAAACAGGTTTATCGATTTGCAATTCGTTCATCGTGGTGTGATCGGGCAGACCAGATTCAAAAAAAGTATACTGCCAACCGCGCCCGGTGATCCATTCTTTGGTTGGGTTATTGGCTAAAAAATCTTTTACGCTGTTGATCACTTCGGGCAATGATTTTGTAGAAGACATCTCTACTTCTGCCAGGCCGAGCGAGCCACCTAAAAAATGAATATGCGCATCGTTGAATCCGGCCGTGGCCAGTTTCCCTTGCAAGTCAACGACTTCTGTGAGTTCACCTATCCAAACTTTTATATCTTGAGATGAGCCGGTGGCAACAATGATCGAATCCCGAATGGCAATAGCCTCTACAAAATCAGCCGAGTCAATGCCCGTCCAGATGCGGCCATTTGTTAACACCAATGAGGCAGGCGTATGCGATTCGTTTGGCTTACATTTAAATAAACACAAACTGATCGCGATCAAACAGAAAAATAAAAAGCTTTTGGGGTAGGATGGTTGGTGCATAGTGAAATTTGAATCATTTAATATAATCGAAATCGGATCAAATTCTGTCTGCATGCATGTGTTTTCGTATTCTATTAAAGTGGCCAAATCAGTGCTTTTTACAGCTTTCAATGCCAATTTCAGCGCCCTAGTTTTTTTTCTGAAAAATATGCTATTCTTCCCTCACAAGTGTTTGCATAAACGTGCTAAAAAACTACTTTTGCGGTTCGTATTTTATGAATACCACTAATTCTTAAAGTACTGATAACCAATAAAATAAAAAGCAAATAAATATTCAACACATGGCGAATAGCGGCAAAATCACCCAAGTAATCGGTCCGGTTGTAGACGTGGCCTTTGACGAACCAGGTTCAAAGCTTCCCAACATCCTTGATGCTCTTGAAGTTACCAAGCGCGATGGCACACGTGTGGTGCTGGAATGTCAGCAACATTTGGGTGAAGACAGAGTACGCACCATTTCAATGGAAGGTACCGAAGGTTTGGTGCGCGGAATGAAAGTAACGGACACGGGCTCACCTATTCAAATGCCTATCGGCGAAGATATTAAAGGCCGTCTTTTCAATGTGATTGGAGAGGCAATTGACGGTATTAAACAACCGGAAGGAAAACAATCATTGCCGATTCACCGCAATGCCCCTCGTTACGAAGATCTTTCTACATCATCAGAGGTATTATATACTGGTATCAAAGTTATTGACTTGATCGAGCCTTATGCAAAGGGTGGTAAAATTGGTTTGTTTGGTGGTGCCGGTGTAGGTAAAACCGTATTGATTCAGGAATTGATTAACAACATCGCGAAAGCATATTCTGGTCTTTCGGTATTTGCCGGAGTAGGAGAGCGTACCCGCGAAGGAAATGACTTGTTGCGCGAGATGATCGAAGCAGGTATCGTGGATTACGGTCCTGAATTCATGAAGTCGTTGCATGCCGGTGGTTGGGATCTTTCGAAAGTAGATCAAGGAAAACTAAAAGACTCAAAAGCGACCTTCGTGTTTGGTCAGATGAACGAGCCCCCTGGTGCACGTGCTCGTGTGGCATTGTCTGGTTTGACAGTGGCAGAATATTTCCGTGATGGCGATGGCCAGGGAAAAGGAAAAGACATTTTGTTCTTTATCGATAACATCTTCCGTTTTACACAAGCTGGTTCTGAAGTATCTGCCTTGTTAGGTCGTATGCCTTCGGCTGTAGGTTATCAACCAACATTGGCAACTGAAATGGGTGCCATGCAAGAGCGTATCACATCTACAAAAAATGGATCCATCACTTCGGTACAGGCCGTTTACGTTCCTGCCGATGACTTGACTGACCCTGCTCCGGCGACAACGTTTGCTCACTTGGATGCGACTACCGTATTGTCTCGTAAAATTGCTGAGTTGGGTATTTACCCTGCGGTAGATCCGTTGGATTCTACATCTCGTATTTTGCGTGCAGACATTGTAGGCGATGAGCACTACAATTGCGCACAGCGTGTAAAGTTGATTTTGCAACGCTACAAAGAATTGCAAGACATCATCGCGATCTTGGGTATGGACGAATTGTCTGACGAAGATAAGTTGACCGTATCACGCGCAAGACGTGTACAGCGCTTCTTGTCACAACCTTTCCACGTGGCAGAAGCCTTCACAGGTTTGAAAGGTGCATTGGTAGATATTAAAGATACCATCAAAGGTTTCAACATGATCATGGATGGTCAGTTGGATCACTTGCCAGAAATGGCCTTCAACTTAGTAGGTAGCATTGAAGACGCTATCGTGAAAGGTGAGAAGATGATGGCGGACGCTAAAAACTAATTTATTAATTCGTTATTTTCCGATTCGTTAATTTCGGAACATCAACGAATTATCGAATCAACGAATTGTCAAATTAAATATGAACCTAGAAATAATCACACCTGATAAAAAAGTATTCGAAGGCGAAGTATTATCGGCTTCCTTTCCGGGAACGGACGGATCTTTTCAGGTATTGAACGATCACGCTCCACTCATCAGCTTGTTGAAAGACGGCGTAGTAGAATACAAATCGAAAGATTCTGTAAATCAGGTTAAGATTACCGGTGGAGTGGTAGAAGTGCTAAAGAATAAAGTGATTTTACTAGCCGATGGTATCGCAGACTAATTGATTACTAAACAGCCTATAAAAAAGCCCGATCGCAAGACCGGGCTTTTTTATTGAATTTAAATGTTAACCTATTGCTCCAACAACCACTTCACAAAAAATACCGTTCCGATGATTAACGAAATAGCTCCTATGACAGTAAAAAATTGACCGGCTGAGCCCAGCAGTAAACCAACAACACCTACCGCTCCAAAAATAGCCGCTAACTTCAAATCATGATCCAATCCTTTAGCTTGTGTAGAAGAGGCGGACATTTCTTTTTTTTCAGCCTTTTGATTTTTAACAATTTTTTTGATCTCCTTTTTAAGAAGCTGACGAACTTCTTTGCGTTCTTCTTTTGATAACTTTAGATAATTCTTTTTGATTTCGGCACGCGCTTCGTCAATAGTCAACGTAGGCGTTGCTTTGGTGCTGGCGGTTAAAACACTTTCACCGGCAGCTTCTTGCTTTGCAGTTGCATTAGATGCTCCGACCGTGACATCCTCTTTACTTTTTTGGAAAGCCGCGAACTTTGGAGTGGAGCAGGCAAAAAACAGCACAACCGGAATGAGAAGCAGATTTTTTTTCATAAGAATTATTTTTTTTAAGTGAGCGTCAATTTTACTGTTATCGCAGGTCGATCGAGCGAAACTATTTTTTCCTTGTAAAGATAGCCATTATTCGGGCGAGGAAGCGTTTCTCAAAATCCCAAAAAAAAGTGAATTGGCCGAAAATAAAACCATAGATCAGCAAAAGCACATTATAAATTGGCAAAATGAGAATGTAATAAATAGTGCTGGCCCACACGGGCATGCTGCCTTGGCCAAACCAATAGTTGAAAAGCGGTCGCTTCAAAAAGAGAACCGTAAAACCGGTGCAGGCAAACACAACTAATATCAAAACAACCTGAAGCAGGTTGTCTACTTTCCATCGCGTCTTTAATTGTTGCAACCAACTCATCCAGCTTCCTTTTCTGTAAAGAACGCAATCAGATAAATAGTTTCCAAAATTGATTTTTTGGTAAATCTGCCTCAATGGTCATAGGCTCTTTTTTTACCGGATGTATGAATTGAAGCTGTCGGGCATGTAAACAAATACTGTTATCAGCATTGCCTACTTCAAAACCATATTTTACATCGCCCACGATGGGGCAACCCATAGAAGCCAATTGAACACGAATTTGATGAGGTCTTCCTGTAATCGGATTTACTTCTAGCAAATGCATGCCGGATTTGCTCAAAACATGCCGATAATTTAATTCTGATCGTTGACCTTGGGGATGCTCTTTTTTATAGGCTGTGGTTTTGTTTTTCTTTTCGTCCTTTACGAGCCAGTGAACCAGATTACCTTCCGGCTGTGGAGGTTTATTTCCCACTAAGGCCCAGTAGGTTTTTTTTGTTTCTTTATTGCGAAACAATTCGTTCATCCGCTCTAGCGCTTTAGAGGTACGCGCAAAAACTACGACCCCACTTACTGGGCGATCAAGCCGGTGAACAACTCCTAAAAACACCTCACCGGGCTTTTGATATTTTTCTTTGATGTATTCCTTACAAAGTTCAACCAATGGTTTGTCTCCGGTGGCATCTCCTTGTACTAAAACACCAGCCGATTTGTTAATGATCAATAAGTGGTTGTCTTCGTAAAGGATTTCTAACATAAGCCAAACTTGCTAATTTTTTGTAACTTTATAACCATGCAAACAGCAACGATTGACAGAACGAGGGATTGGACGGTAGATGAATTCATGAAGTTGGAAGAATCAAACCTGCCTTGCGAATTAATTAATGGTGAAGTTTTTATGAGTCCTGCACCCAGTTTTACACATCAGGTTGTACTTAGCAACTTGAATGATTATTTCAAAACGTATGCCCGTAAAAATGGTGGGATCGCGCTTTTTTCTCCGGTGGATGTCATCTTGGATAGAAAAAATGTTTTTCAACCGGATTTGTTGTATGTATCTAAAGAGAACTTAGGAATTATTTCAGAGCGTGGACTCAATGCTGCACCCGATTTGGCCGTAGAAATTATATCGCCATCCAACAGCTTTAAAGATCGTAATCAGAAGAGAAAACTCTATCAGAAATTTGGTGTGAAGGAGTATTGGATCATCGACCCGGGTAATAACACCCTTGAGATTTATGATTTTCGTGTCGCAGATGTAGATACACCTACTCTCTATCTAGTTGAAGAAGGTGAGGTTGTATCAAAACTGCTACCTGGCCTCTCGTTCAAATTTCAAGATTTGTTTATTCGATAGAATTCAGCACTCAATTTCTCTAATCCTTAAACTCGGAAGTAAAGTGGAAGTTGATTTCGGGAAAGTTATCCTGCACCATTTGTAGCCACGCTCGTGACTCAGCCATAAACACCAGTTTATCATCTTTATCACGTGCTATGTGCCGTTGCTTCGACTCAATAAACTCCGCCAGCTTCTTCGGGTTTTTGCTGCTAATCCAACAAGCCTTGTAAATATTTTGAGCAGCAAACTCTACCGAAGCACTGTATTCGTTTTTCAGTCGAAATTGAATTACTTCAAACTGAAGTGCACCCACCACACCAACTACTTTCTTCTTCCCCAATTCATACGTAAACAATTGAGCCACGCCTTCTTCCATCAACTGCAAAAGCCCTTTCTCCAGCTGCTTGGTTTTCATGGCATCTTTGTTAATCACTTCTTTGAAAATCTCAGGTGAAAAACTGGGGATGCCGGTGTAAACCATTTTCTCACCTTCCGTAAGCGTATCGCCAATTTTCAAATTGCCCGTATCGTACAAACCCACGATATCGCCGGGCCACGCCTGATCTACCGTTTCGCGATCTTGTGCCATGAAAGCTGTAACATTAGAGAAGCGAATATTTTTATCCTGACGCACGTGCAAATAATTGCTGCCTCTTTCAAACAAGCCGGAACACACGCGAATGAATGCAATGCGGTTGCGATGTTTCGGGTCCATGTTGGCGTGAATCTTGAAAATGAAACCCGAAAATTTTTCTTCTTCCGGTTTTACTACGCGTACAGTCGTTTCTCTAGGAATAGGAGGAGGGGCAATGCGAATAAAGGCATCGAGCAATTCTTTCACTCCAAAGTTATTCACCGCACTGCCAAAGAATACGGGCGCAACTTTTCCGCTTAAGTAATCCTTTTCGTCAAATTCGGGATAAACGCCTTCAATCAACTCTACGTCTGCCCGAAGTTGTTTGGCATAGCTTTCTCCAACTAGCTTGTCTAATTCCTCTGAGTAGATGTCTGAAATCTCAATACTTTCTTGAACCGTTACTTTACTAGGTGTAAACAACTGCAAGCTTTTTTCATACAGGTTATAAACACCTTTGAATGTTTTACCCATGCTAATCGGCCAGCTAAGTGGACGCACTTTAATGCCCAATTTTTCTTCCACCTCATCCAGCAAATCAAACGGGTCTTGACCTTCGCGATCCAATTTATTGATGAAACAAATCACAGGCGTGTTACGCATGCGGCACACTTCCATCAATTTTTCAGTCTGAATTTCTACACCTTTTACGCAATCAATCACCATAATTACACTGTCTACCGCTGTCAGCGTGCGATATGTGTCTTCGGCAAAATCCTGGTGACCCGGTGTGTCGAGCAGGTTGATCTTTACATCTTTGTATTCAAAGCCCATGACCGAGGTGGCAACCGAAATACCCCGTTGCTTTTCAATTTCCATCCAGTCGCTGCGGGCGTGGTCTTTGATTTTAGATGACTTAACAGCTCCGGCTTTTTGAATAGCACCCCCGAATAATAGCAACTTTTCGGTAAGGGTAGTTTTACCGGCATCAGGGTGCGATATAATTCCAAAAGTTCTTCGCTTCGCTATTTCTTGTTCTAGGGTCATATTTTTAATAATAAAAAAGGGATAGAATCATCTACCCCTTTTACTTTTTGGTGAGCGCGGTTAAGAGTTCGCCTCTAATTTGGCTTTGTATTTTTTGGCGTTTTGTATTTCGCTTGAATCGAAGTAGGTATCAATGATTGTTTGATAAGCAGCCTTGGCTTTTTCGATGTCGTTTAATTTTTCGTAAGCTAATGCGGCTTTCATCAAGTAGGTTGGTGTAAACTCCTTGTTAGGTTCGTAGCCACTGGCTTTGTCATAGTAACGAGCTGCCTCGTCGTATTTCTTTTGCTCCATGTAAGCATCGCCAATTAAGCTGTAGGCACGAGCTTGCACCAATAAGTCATTTGCGCTGAAATCTTCTAAATGATAAATGGCTAACGGAAACTTCCCTTGTTTCAAATAAATGACTCCTGTATAGAAGTTGGCCAAGTTGCCAGACTTCGTCATACTATAGTCATCGATAATCTGAAGGAAGCCCAGGTTATTTCCATCTCCATTCAATGCAAGATTTAAGCTGTCTGCTTCGAAATAACGAATCGCTTGAAATATTTCCTTTTGAGCCAATCCGTCTTGCTGATCAACATAATAGCGGAATCCAAAAAAGCCACCCACGGCCAAAATCACCACTCCGACAACAATTGCCAAAAGTTTAAGATTCTTTTCTGCCCAATGCTCAATGCCTTCGAGCTTCTCTTGCAAGGCTTCTGGGTTCTCCAATAAATCTTTGCTTTCTTCTTTTTTCTTCGCCATGATGTATATAAATAATGTCTACCCTATTGTCATACTTGGAAAATAGGGACGCAAAACTAAGAAATCTACTTGTTAATCAAAAGCCTGTAATTAATCAGTAATGAACGGATAGTCTGATTGCTCGTAAATATCTCGTAACGCTTCTGCCGGATCGGGGTAGCTGGACTCTTCCGCAAACTTCACACTTTCCTCTACCTGTCCATTCACTTTATCTTCAATGGCCGCTAAATCACTTTCAGTAGCAAATTTTTTGGCTAGGATGGCTTGACGCACCGACTCAATTGGATCTCTGTGCTTATATTCCTCTACCTCTTCTTTAGAACGATATTTTTGTGGATCGCTCATGGAGTGGCCTTTGTAGCGATAGGTGCGGAATTCCAACAAAGTTGGCCCCTCTCCAGCGCGGGCGCGATCGGCAGCACGAGCTACAGCGTCATGAACAGCTTCTACATTCATAGCATCAACCGGCTCTGAAGGCATATCATACGATTCGCCCAGAGTGTATAATTCAGTAACATTCGATGTTCTCTTCACCGAAGTACCCATTGCGTAACCATTGTTTTCAATCACAAAAATCACCGGGATTTTCCACAGCATTGCCAAATTCAATGCTTCGTGAAAAGCACCCTGCCGCACGGCACCATCACCCATGTAGCAAATGCACAAATTGCCTGTCTTATTATACATTTCCGCGAAAGCGATACCTGCACCCAGTGGCACTTGAGCACCTACAATTCCATGCCCGCCAAAAAAATGATTTTCTTTATCGAATATGTGCATCGATCCTCCCTTTCCCTTAGAAACTCCGGTTTCCTTGCCGTAAAGCTCGGCCATAATTTTGTTAGGACTGGTGCCAAGCGCAAGTGGATGTGCGTGATCGCGATAAGCGGTAATATATTTGTCTCCTCTACGCAATGCTGAAACAGCTCCCGCCGCACAAGCTTCTTGACCTATATATAAGTGGCAGAATCCTCTGATTTTCTGCATTCCATACAATTGACCCGCCTTTTCTTCAAACTTGCGCATCAAAAGCATCGATTCGAACCAAAATAAATAGGTTTCTTTTGAATACTCTGATTTTGCCTTGCCTTTAGCTGCTGTTGCCATAGATTTTGATTCTTTTAAGAGTTGCGAAAATACATTACAGCCAAACAACTGCCAAACGGGCATTTGTTAATGTAATAGAACTATTCTTTGGCCTGTTGGCTACTTTGGATGAAATTGCAGCTCGCAAAATTCACCGTGCACCTTCGCAAACTCAATCTATTCTGTTTCAAAAACATCGAAGAAGCTCAATTAGAGTTTCAAAATGACATTGTTTGCCTTTTGGGAAAAAATGGAAGCGGTAAAACCAGCCTGTTGGATGCAATTCATTATTTGTCCTTTACCCGCAGCGCCCTCAATTCGTCGGATGCGCAAAATGTGAAAATAGGCCTGAATCAGTTTATGATAAAAGGCCAATTTGAAATGGGAATGCTGGACGATCAGAAAAAGATGAGAACCAAAGAGGTTATCTGTTCTTTTCAAACAGGCCAGAAGAAGATAATCCGAGAAGACGGGCAAGATTGTATTAAATTTTCTGAGCATATCGGCCGATTCCCCGTGGTGTTAATCGCGCCCCAAGACATTGAACTGATTTGGGATGGAGGAGAAGTGCGCAGAAAATTTTTTGACACGCTGCTTTCTCAACTGGATAAGTCCTATCTCGAAAACCTGATCGTTTATACCAACCACCTCAAGCAAAGAAATAGCCTGTTGCGTACTTTTTCTGAAACAGGGGTGGTAGATCATGATTTGTTAGCCAGCTACGATCAGAAACTGATTCCAGCCGGTCATGCAATTTCCAAAAAGCGGGCCGAGTGGGTACGCGAGTTTTTGCCTCATTTGCAAGAGCAATACCTTTTTTTGATTGATGGCGCCAATGAGGAGGTAAAAGTTGAATACAACTCCGAGCTTCAAACTTCCAACTTTGCCGATTTGCTGGCCAAAAACCTATCGAAAGACATTGCTTTGCAGCGAACCACCACTGGCATCCATCGCGATGATTTTGAATTTCAGATCAATGGCAGAGAGTTGAAAAAGTTCGGATCGCAAGGCCAGCAAAAGTCTTTTTTAATAGCACTTAAATTGGCGGAGTTTCATGCCATCGCCCACACTAAATCCATCAAACCACTCTTATTATTAGATGATATTTTTGATAAGCTGGACGACTACCGCATTCACCAACTCATGCGGTTGATTTCGCAGGGCACTTTCGGTCAGATTTTTATCACCGATGCACGCGAAGGCCGAAGCCTGGAGATAATCAAAGCAGCCCATGTAAAAGCGCAGGTATTTATTGTGCAAAGCGGCATTTTTACAAAGGGTTGATTTTTTTGCCTAGATTTGATTATGATTTTCCCTACACTGGTTAAAGGCAGCTACATAGAACGAATGACAGACGAAGAGTTTTTTCGCTTCTGCCAGGATAACCGTGATGTCAAGTTTGAGCGCACATCAACAGGTCAAATCATTATTATGTCTCCTACTACTTATCTAACTGGAAAAAGGAATAACCGTATTTTATTTCAGCTTAATCTTTGGAATGAAAAATACAAATTAGGCGATACGGTAGACTCTGACACAGGCTTTTATTTAGCCAATGGAGCCATGCGCAATCCGGATGCAGCGTGGATAAGCAAAGAAAAGCTGGCCACCGTGCCCAAAGCAGAACTTGACTCCTTTCCACACCTCTGCCCTGAATTCATTATCGAGTTGAAGTCCAAATCTGATGCGCTTTCGGAGCTTAAGAACAAAATGAATGAATGGATGGACAATGGCTGCCAGCTGGGATGGCTCGTTGATGCTGACAGTGAAGTGGTTTATATCTATGAAGCAGACAAGGAAATCCGGACTCACTCGGATTTTAATACACCATTGACAGCCTCGCCTCTACTTCCCGGATTTGAACTGATTTTATCTGAACTGAGAGTATAGTTCAGATGGCTAAGAAGAATAACCCGGACGGCAATACCCAGCATATTGGAGATGCAATCCAACACTTACTCTCCAGTTTTCATATTAAATCCAAGTTTGACGAAGCTAACCTAATTGCCTCCTGGGAGCGATTGGCAGGCAAACCAATAGCCAAACGCACTAAAAAATTATACATCCGCGGTAAGGTATTATTTGTAGAATTGGAGTCTCCCTCCATGAAAAATGACCTGAATCTTCATAAACGGCAGATTATCGAAATTCTGCAAAAGGAGTTTGGCTCTGAAGTGATTTCTGAAATCGTATTGATGTAATAATGGCTTAGTTGTTGGCTGGAAAACCCTTCCTTCTAAATTATTTAATGAATGAAAACCTGATTCAAGGTTTGTCTAAACCAAAAAACCGTATAATTTTGCGTTCCCGTTTTTTTAGTGGATACGAAAATGGGATGAAAAGCGGTTTTTACGCGATTCAAAGCGTTCTGTGAAATGTTTTAATAGTCGGGGAGATACTCAAGCGGCCAACGAGGACAGACTGTAAATCTGTTGACTTATGTCTTCACAGGTTCGAATCCTGTTCTCCCCACATGCCATCCATAGCTTTAGCGAAGGATGGCTTCCTGCCAAAGTTTTGCGATTGGAGCTTGTCCTCCTTCGCTCAAGCTTCGGAGGACAAGCGGGAGTAGCTCAGTTGGTAGAGCGATAGCCTTCCAAGCTATAGGTCGCGAGTTCGAACCTCGTTTCCCGCTCTTGGTTAAAAGTTAATCGTTGATAGTTAATCGTATCCCCGATTGACTTTTAATTGATAACTATTAACGGCTTAAAATGCTGTTGTAGCTCAGGGGTAGAGCATGGCGCGAGGCGCGCCAAGGTCGAGGGTTCAATTCCCTTCAACATTGTTGAAGCTAATGAACGTAGGCTTCAAAGCCCAAAAAAGAGCCTTGACAAAAGCGTCAAGAACTGAAGATTAAATCTTCATGATAATTGAAAAAATGTGCTGCTGTTGTAGCTCAGGGGTAGAGCACTTCCTTGGTAAGGAAGAGGTCGAGGGTTCAATTCCCTTCAACAGCTCTAAGGTGTTGTTGAAATTTTGGACTGCTAGTTGGGCGAAGTCCGAAAGAGCATCCTGACGGAAGCGTCAGGAAGGTCGAGGGTTCAATTCCCTTCAACAGCTCTCACTAAAACCTCAAATCAATAAAGATTGATTTGAAATACTTGAAATGAATTCTTGAAATCAATTTCACCGATGGGTAGCGACCATCTAGGTAGGTGAAAAAAGAAATCAAATGCCGACCCTTATTCGAAAGGCTTAAAATGTTTAGGGTGTATGTTTCTCAGACGGAGAAGCTTATGAAAGTAACTTACTTAAATAAATTATACACTTTTTTAACACTTTAATTCGAATACTGATATGGCAAAAGAAAATTTTGACCGCTCCAAACCACACGTTAACGTAGGTACAATCGGCCACGTTGACCACGGTAAAACAACTCTTACAGCTGCAATTACTAAAGTACTTGCTTCTAAAGGTTTAGCTTCAATGCGTGACTTCTCTTCAATTGACAATGCTCCTGAAGAAAAAGAAAGAGGTATCACTATCAACACATCTCACGTTGAGTATGCTACTGAAAAAAGACACTACGCTCACGTAGACTGTCCTGGTCACGCTGACTATGTGAAAAACATGGTTACTGGTGCTGCTCAGATGGACGGTGCTATCTTAGTGGTAGCTGCTACTGACGGTCCTATGCCTCAAACTCGCGAGCACATCCTTTTGGCTCGTCAGGTAGGTGTACCTGCCCTTGTAGTATTCATGAACAAAGTTGACTTGGTTGATGATGCAGAATTGCTTGACCTGGTTGAAATGGAAGTTCGCGAATTGCTTTCTTCTTACCAATTCCCTGGCGACACTATGCCAATCATCAGAGGTTCTGCCCTTGGTGCATTGAATGGCGAAGCAAAGTGGGTTGAAAAAGTAGAAGAATTGATGACTGCAGTAGATGATTATATTCCTCTTCCTGTACGCTTGATCGACAAAGATTTCTTGATGCCTGTTGAAGACGTGTTCTCAATCACTGGTCGTGGTACTGTTGCTACTGGCCGTATCGAGCGCGGTGTTATCAAAACTGGCGATCCAGTACAAATCCTTGGAATGGGTGCTGAGAACTTGACTTCTACCATCACTGGTGTGGAGATGTTCCGTAAAATCCTTGACAGAGGTGAGGCTGGCGATAACGTAGGTTTATTGTTGAGAGGTATTGAAAAGGAGCAAATCTGCCGTGGTATGGTTATTTGCAAGCCAAACTCAGTAACTCCTCACGCTAAATTCAAAGCTGAAGTTTACGTATTGTCAAAAGAAGAAGGTGGTCGTCACACTCCTTTCTTTAACAAATACCGTCCTCAGTTCTATTTCCGTACTACAGACGTAACTGGTGAGTGTAAACTGCCTACTGGTGTAGAAATGGTTATGCCTGGAGATAACGTTTCTATCGAAGTTGAATTGATCAACAAGATCGCTATGGAAAAAGGTCTTCGTTTCGCTATCCGCGAAGGTGGCCGTACCGTAGGTTCTGGTCAGGTAACTGAAATTCTTGACTAAAAGCCTGTTATTCTAGCATCGGCTCAGGCCGGTCTTGCTAAATAACTGATTATCAATACAAAGACGTTTCTGAGATTTTTCTTAGAAACGTTTTTGTTTTGTAGCCAATTCGTCTACCTTTGCAGTCCTTTTGAATTCAGGGTGTAGAAGTATTCGAAAGTTTGGCGCTAAATACAGAACTCAAAAACGGGTGTAGTTCAACGGTAGAATAGCGGTCTCCAAAACCGTTGATCTTGGTTCGAATCCAGGCACCCGTGCAAAAAAGTAAAACAGAGTTTGCTCAATCGAAAGAAAAAGCAAGCTAAAATGAAATAGAATGGAAAAGCTGAAAAACTATATCATTGAGTCAATTGATGAGATCCGTAATAAGGTCTCTTGGCCCAAATTTTCCGAGTTGCAAAGCAGCGCCATACTCGTTTTGGTAGCTTCATTGATTTTTGCACTTGTCATTGGGGTTTTTGATTTAGGTTTTAATAATGCTTTGGCTTGGTTTTACAAAGAATTCTAAGACATGGCAGCTACAGTGGGTGAATTAAAGTGGTATGTGCTCAGGGTTGTAAGTGGCCAGGAAAAGAAAATAAAATCTTATCTGGAAACTGAAATTGAGCGCTCAAAACTAACAGGCTTCATTCCCGAAGTTCTCATTCCATCTGAAAAGGTATATGAGATGAGAAACGGCAAAAAGCGTGTGAGAGAGAGAAACTTTTTCCCTGGCTATGTATTGGTTTCTGCGGACCTATCAAATGGAGAAGCATATCACACAGTAAATAACATCCCTGGAGTGATTGGCTTTTTGGGTGCGAATGGTTCCAGTGCAACTAACAAAGAGCCTGTTGCTCTCCGTCAATCAGAGGTAAACAGAATCCTTGGCAAAGTAGACGAGATCGATCAGTTTGAAGTGAAGTTGGAAACTCCATTTATAAAAGGAGAAAACGTGAAGGTAATGGATGGTCCTTTCAGCGGATTCACTGGAACCGTAGAAGAGATTTTTGAAGACAAAAAGAAATTGAATGTAATGGTGAAGATCTTTGGACGAAACACTCCTGTAGAACTTAGTTACATGCAAGTCGAAAAATTAGAGTAATAATAACCAAGATAATTTAGCTGGTATGGCAAAGGAAGTAATCGGATATTTAAAATTGCAAGTAAAAGGTGGAGCAGCTAACCCTGCACCTCCTATTGGTCCTGCATTAGGTTCCAAAGGTTTGAACATCATGGACTTTTGTAAGCAGTTCAATGCTCGCTCACAAGATAAGCCTGGTCAGGTTCTTCCGGTGTTAATCACCATCTACAACGATAAGTCATTTGATTTCGTCATCAAAACTCCTCCTGCTGCAGTTTTGATTATGGAAGCCATCAAGTTGCAAAAAGGTTCAAAAGAGCCTAACCGCGCAAAGGTGGGTTCTATCAGCTGGGATCAGATTAAGAAAATCGCAGAATTGAAAATGCCTGACCTGAATGCGTTCAAGGTAGATTCAGCTATGAAAATGATTGCGGGTACAGCTCGCAGCATGGGAGTTACAGTAAGTGGCGCAGCCCCTTGGGATAAATAAGTAGATAATTAGTTAAAAGTTAAAAATTTATCGAGAAGTCCGATTAACGATTAACCAATAACTGCTAACAGAAAAAAATATGGCACGAGTATCAAAAAACAGAAAGGCAGTTCTTGCCAAGTACAATCCAGATAAAGTTTATACGCTGGATGAAGCATCAAAAGTGTTGAAAGACATCAGCTTTACAAAGTTCGATTCTTCAGTAGACGTTGATATCCGTTTGGGTATCGACCCGAAGAAGTCTGACCAAATGGTGCGTGGGGTAGTTTCTCTTCCACACGGTTTAGGTAAAGTAGTTCGTGTATTGGTGCTTTGCACACCAGACAAAGCACAAGAGGCAAAAGATGCCGGTGCCGAGCACGTAGGATTGGACGAATACATTCAGAAAATTGAAGCTGGTTGGACAGATGTGGATGTGATCATCACCATGCCAACAGTAATGGCGAAAGTAGGTAGATTAGGTAAAGTGTTAGGTCCGCGTGGCTTAATGCCAAACCCGAAGTCAGGTACAGTTACCCTTGAAGTAGGAAAAGCAGTGAAAGATGTGAAGGCGGGTAAAGTTGACTTCAAAATTGACAAACAAGGAATCATTCATGCTAGTATAGGTAAGGCTTCCTTCAGCGCAGACAAAATCAAAGAAAATGCTGCTGAACTTATCAATGCGGTAGTTAAGTTGAAACCCGCTTCATCGAAGGGAACGTACTTGAAGAGCATTGCTCTTTCTTCTACGATGAGCCCGGGAATCAAAGTTGATTCAAGTTCTATATAGAGGTCTATAATTTTTAAAGCAATGACCAAAGAAGAAAAAGGGCAGATTATCGAAGAGTTGTCAGAGAAGTTTTCTCAAAACAACCACTTCTATATTACCGATGCATCCGGTTTAACCGTGGCGCAAATCAATGCGTTCCGCAGATTGTGCTTCAATGCAGGCGTTGAATACCGTGTTTACAAAAACACACTCATTCGCAAAGCATTAGAGAAACAACCAGGTAATTACGAAGAGTTATTTACAGTTCTCCACGGATTTTCAGGTGTAATCTTTTCCAAAGAATCCGGCAATGCACCCGCTCGCGTGATTAAAGAATATCGCAAGAAGCTGGAAGGCAAGCCCGGATTAAAAGGAGCTTCCATTGAGTCCACCATTTTTGTCGGAGACGAACATCTTGATACACTCGTGTCTTTGAAATCAAAGAACGAACTTATCGGGGAAATCATTTCCTTGCTGCAATCACCTGCCAAGAACGTACTTTCTGCTTTACTCAGCGGAAAGAACACCGTGGCTGGCTTGGTAAAAGCACTGGAAGAAAGAAAACAATAATTGAATTCAAAATTTTAAACACTTATCAATCATGGCTGACGTAAAAGCAATTGGCGATCAACTCGTAGAACTAACCGTTAAAGAAGTAAATGAATTAGCTTCTTATTTGAAAGAAACTTATGGCATTGAGCCTGCTGCTGCTGCAGTTGTTGCTGGCCCTGCGGCTGGTGGTGCTGCTGGTGGTGCTGCTGTTGCTGAAAAAACCAACTTCGATGTTGTGTTGAAATCAGCTGGTGCTAACAAATTACAAATCGTGAAATTGGTGAAAGAATTGACTGGTCTTGGCTTGAAAGAAGCTAAAGATTTAGTTGACGGAGCTCCAAAAACAATCAAAGAAGGATTGCCAAAAGACGAGGCTGAAAACCTCAAGAAGCAACTTACTGAGGCGGGTGCTGAAGTAGAGTTGAAATAATTCTTGAAGTATCACGGTACCGTCTGAAAGGTATTTCAGGCCCCATTCCTATGAAAATAGGGTTGGGGTTTGCCTATTTATACTTGTACCTTTTTTGTAGTAGAATTTAGTTAGGTCTTAACCGGGAATTTTTAAACTGTACGCACCTTGGCAAAGAAGACAACCAATAATCGAATTGATTTTTCATCGATAGAAAAAGTGCTGGAGTATCCTGATTTTCTGGATATACAACTTCAGTCGTTCAAAGATTTTTTGCAAATAGAGACAGCCGCTGAAAGAAGGCAGAACGAAGGTCTCTTTAAAGTATTTGCAGAAAACTTCCCCATTGCCGACTCACGCGAAAACTTCGTGCTTGAGTTTGTTGACTATACCATCGATCCACCCAAGTATGATGTGGATGAGTGTATCGACCGTGGATTAACCTTTTCGGTGCCTTTGAAGGCAAAACTTCGCTTAACGTGTAATGACGAAGACAACGAAGACTTCCAAACCATCGAACAGGAAGTGTTCCTCGGAAACATTCCGTATATGACGGAAAAAGGTTCTTTCGTGATCAATGGTGCCGAGCGCGTAATCGTTTCTCAGCTTCACCGATCTCCGGGCGTGTTTTTCGCCATGAGTAAACACACCAACGGAACGAAACTTTACTCTGCCCGCATTATTCCTTTCAAAGGTTCTTGGATTGAATTCGCTACGGACGTAAACGCGGTGATGTATGCGTACATCGATCGTAAGAAAAAATTCCCTGTAACCACATTGCTTCGTGCAATTGGGTATGGAACCGACAAAGATATTTTGGATTTATTCGGCCTTTCTGAAGAAGTAGAGGCAAACAAAAACAATCTGAAAAAAGCAGTTGATAGAAAGCTGGCCGCACGGGTACTAAAAACCTGGACGGAAGACTTCGTAGATGAAGATACCGGTGAGGTAGTTTCAATCGACCGTAACGAAGTGTTGTTAGAGCGTGATCATGTAATTACAGCGGAAGACGTTGACACAATTATCGATTCTGGCGTAAAGTCAGTGATCTTGCACCGTGTCGATGTAAATGTGGCTGATTACTACATCATCTTCAATACACTTGCGAAAGATAACTCCAACTCTGAAAAAGAGGCTGTTGAGCAAATCTATCGTCAATTAAGAAATACAGAAGCTCCGGATGAGCAGACCGCCCGCGATATCATTCAAAGCTTGTTCTTCAGCGAAAAGCGTTATGATTTAGGTGAGGTAGGTCGTTACCGGATTAATAAAAAATTAGGTCTGGATCTAAGCTTCGATCAAAGAGTATTGACGACTGAGGACATCATCCTTATCGTAAAATATTTGATCGGTTTGATCAACTCAAAAGCGGTGGTGGATGATATTGACCACTTGAGCAACAGACGCGTAAGAACAGTAGGCGAGCAATTGTATTCTCAGTTTGGTGTAGGTCTAGCCCGTATGGCCAGAACCATCAAAGAAAGAATGAACGTTCGCGATAACGAAGACTTCAAGCCGGTTGATTTGATCAACGCACGCACGTTGTCTTCAGTGATCAACTCGTTCTTTGGAACAAACCAATTATCACAGTTCATGGATCAAACCAATCCGTTGGCTGAGATTACTCACAAGCGTAGAATGTCGGCACTCGGTCCAGGTGGTCTCTCCAGAGAGCGCGCAGGTTTTGAGGTGCGAGATGTTCACTATACGCACTATGGTCGCTTGTGTACCATTGAAACCCCTGAAGGTCCAAACATCGGTTTGATTTCTTCACTTTGCGTTCATGCAAAGGTGAATAAGATGGGCTTCATCGAAACCCCTTATCGCAAGGTTGAAAATGGAAAAGTAAAAGGTAAAGATGTAATCTTCTTAACTGCAGAAGAAGAAGATACACATAACATCGCTCAGGCTAATGTAAAAATTAAGGCCGGTGGTGATTTAGAAAACGAAAAAGTAAAAGCACGTTTTGAAGGCGATTTCCCGGTAGTAGAGCCGAAAGATATTCGCTACATGGATATTGCTCCGAATCAAATCGTTTCGATTGCAGCTTCATTGATTCCATTCTTGGAACATGATGATGCGAACCGCGCTTTGATGGGATCGAACATGCAACGTCAGGCAGTTCCTTTAATCAGACCTGAAGCTCCTATCGTAGGAACAGGATTAGAAAGTAGAATTGCCCTTGACTCTCGTGCTTTAGTTTTGGCTGAAAGCAGCGGAACTGTAGAATTTGTTGATGCCAATAAAATCGTAATCAAATACGATGTTTCTGAAGATCAGCAATTGTTGCGTTTCGATGACGAATTCAAAACCTACAATCTGATTAAGTTCAGAAGAACCAACCAAGATACTTGTATCAACTTGACTCCGCTTGTTCGCAAAGGAGAAAAGGTGGTTAAAGGTCAGCCACTTTGCCAAGGTTATGGAACCGCGAATGGTGAATTGGCATTGGGAAGAAACTTGCTCGTGGCCTACATGCCTTGGCAAGGTTATAACTTCGAAGATGCGATTGTAATCTCTGAGCGCGTAGTACGCGATGACGTGTACACCTCCATTCACATTGAAGAATTTGAATTGGAAGTTCGCGACACGAAGCGTGGAGAAGAAGAATTGACTTCTGAAATCCCGAACGTAAGCGAAGAAGCCATCAAACACCTAGACGAGAATGGTATCATTCGCGTGGGCGCTGATGTAAAGGAAGGCGATATCCTAATCGGTAAAATTACCCCTAAAGGTGAAACCGATCCAACTCCGGAAGAGAAACTGTTACGCGCCATCTTTGGTGACAAAGCGGGTGACGTGAAGGATGCATCGATGAAGGCACCTCCATCATTGAAAGGTGTGGTAATCGATACAAAGTTATTCTCTCGTCCTAAGAAGGATAAAGATTTGCGCACCAAGTCAAAGAAAGAATTGGATGCATTGAAGAGCCGTTATAGCAAACAGCTAACGGATCTAAAGAATGAGATGATCAAGAAGCTGACAACCCTTTTGACTGGAAAAACCAGTCAGGGTGTGAAGCACAAGTTTGGTGATGAGTTAATCAGCAAAGGAGTGAAGTTCACCAGCAAGGTGATTGAAAGCAATTTGTTCCCGGATAAGAACATCTACCGCGATGAAAGCAATTACAGTGTTCCTGAAGAAGTGAACTTGATTGTGGACATCAGCTTGGATAGCTGGACTACTGATGATGCGACCAACGATGCAGTATCTGAATTGGTGAAGAACTACTTGAACAAGCGCAACGTGATCTCCGGAACATTCAAAAGAGAGCGTTTCACATTGGAAGTAGGAGACGAATTGCCGACAGGTATTGTGCAGTTAGCGAAAGTTTACATTGCGAAGAAGCGCAAATTGAAAGTAGGAGATAAGATGGCCGGTCGCCACGGTAATAAGGGTGTTGTAGCTCGTATCGTGCGTGAGGAAGACATGCCATTCCTGGAAGATGGAACTCCGGTAGATATTTGCTTGAACCCGCTGGGTGTACCTTCTCGTATGAATTTGGGTCAGATTTATGAAACTGTATTGGCTTGGGCCGGTAAGAGATTGGGTCGCAAGTATGCTACTCCAATTTTTGATGGTGCATCTCTTGATCAGGTTTCAGCAGAATTGACAGAGGCAGGATTGCCTGAGTTTGGAAGAACCTACTTATTCGATGGATTGACAGGACAGAAGTTCGATCAGCCTGTAACAGTAGGTATGGCTTACATGCTCAAACTGGGCCACTTGGTTGACGATAAGATGCACGCACGTTCAATCGGACCGTATTCCTTGATTACGCAACAACCATTGGGTGGTAAAGCTCAATTTGGTGGTCAGCGTTTCGGTGAGATGGAGGTATGGGCGATTGAAGCATTCGGTGCTTCTCATATCCTGCAGGAGATTTTAACGATTAAGTCAGATGACGTAATCGGTCGTGCAAAAGCATACGAAGCCATTGTGAAAGGCGAAAATATGCGCAAGCCGAATATTCCTGAATCGTTCAACGTATTAGTACATGAATTACGAGGTCTCGCTTTAGAGATCACGATGGATTAAATAGGTATTGGGACTTAGATTTCGGAAGATTCCGAAGAACTAAGTCCCAACTCCTAGTTGTTTAAATGAAATAGTTAACTGAAAACTCAATAAGCATGTCTTTCAGAAAAAATAAAAAGATCAACAACGACTTCTCCAAAATCACCATCAGCTTAGCTTCTCCGGAGTCAATTTTGGAAAGCTCACACGGTGAGATCACCCAGCCCGAAACCATCAACTACAGAACCTACAAGCCTGAAATGGGCGGTTTGTTCTGCGAGCGCATTTTCGGACCGGTGAAAGATTGGGAATGTCATTGCGGAAAATATAAGCGTATTCGCTACAAAGGAATTATCTGCGACCGTTGCGGTGTAGAGGTTACTGAGAAGAAAGTAAGACGCGAGCGCATGGGCCACATCGAATTGGTGGTGCCTGTTGCTCACATCTGGTATTTCCGTTCATTGCCGAATAAAATCGGATACTTACTTGGTTTGCCAACGAAGAAGTTGGATCAAATCATTTATTATGAAAGATATGTGGTAATCGCTCCAGGTATTAAGGAAGAAGACGGTGTAAACCGTTTGGATTTCTTGACTGAAGAAGAATACCTCGATATCGTTGACAAACTTCCTCGTGAAAACCAATTGCTGGATGACAGCGATCCGAAGAAATTCATCGCGAAGATGGGTGCCGATGCATTGGAGATGTTGTTGAGCCGCGTGAAGTTGGATGAACTTTCTTACGAACTTCGTCATCAGGCTGCTACCGACACATCACAACAACGTAAGGCAGAAGCCTTGAAGCGTTTGAAAGTGGTAGAAGCTTTCCGCGATGCGAACACTCGCGTTGAAAACAAACCACAGTGGATGACCATCAAAATGGTTCCTGTAATTCCACCCGAATTGCGTCCTCTCGTGCCTTTGGATGGTGGTCGTTTTGCTACTTCTGATTTGAATGATCTTTACAGACGTGTTATTATCCGTAACAACCGTCTGAAGAGATTGATTGATATTAAAGCTCCTGAGGTGATTCTGCGTAACGAAAAGCGCATGCTCCAGGAAGCCGTTGACTCCTTGTTCGACAACTCACGTAAAGTGAATGCAGTTCGTTCAGATGGTAACCGTGCATTGAAATCATTGAGTGATATGCTCAAAGGTAAGCAAGGTCGCTTCCGTCAAAACTTGTTGGGTAAGCGTGTTGACTACTCTGGTCGTTCAGTAATTGTGGTAGGACCTGAATTGAAATTGCATGAATGCGGTCTGCCAAAAGATATGGCTGCTGAATTGTTCAAGCCATTTATTATTCGCAAGCTGATCGAAAGAGGTATTGTGAAGACTGTGAAGTCAGCGAAGAAAATCGTTGATAGAAAAGATCCTGTAGTTTGGGATATTTTGGAAAACGTATTGAAAGGACATCCAGTTCTTTTGAACCGTGCTCCAACTCTTCACAGATTAGGTATTCAAGCATTCCAACCTAAGTTGATTGAAGGAAAAGCCATTCAATTGCATCCGTTAGTTTGTACCGCGTTCAACGCGGACTTTGACGGTGACCAAATGGCGGTTCACATTCCACTGGGTCAGGAAGCCATTTTGGAAGCTTCTTTATTGATGCTTTCATCACACAACATTTTGAACCCTGCCAACGGTGCTCCTATCACAGTACCTTCTCAGGACATGGTGTTGGGCTTGTATTATTTGACAAAAGGCAGAAAAGGCGAATTGGGTGAAGGAAAAACTTTCTACTCAGCCGAGGAGGTGGTGATTGCTTATAACGAAGGCAAACTTTCGAAGCATGCCATCATCAAGGTAAAAGCCAGCGTAAAAGATAAGAAGACGGGAGATGTTACCAGAAAGATGATTGAGACTGTAACAGGTCGCGTAATCTTCAATCAGGTAGTTCCCGAAGAAGTAGGTTTCGTAGACGAATTGTTGACCAAGAAAAAACTGCAAACCATCATCGCAGATGTGTTTAAGTATGCAGGTCAGGCAAAGACTGCGAAATTCTTAGATGAAATTAAAGAATTAGGATTCCAGATGGCTTACCGTGGAGGTTTGTCAATGGGATTAGGTGACGTGAAAGTACCGGCTGAAAAGAAGAAGTTGGTAGAAGATGCTCAGAAAGAAGTTGATTCTGTTTGGAACAACTACATGATGGGTCTTATCACCGACAACGAGCGTTACAATCAGGTAATTGATATCTGGACACGTACGAACACGTTGTTGACCAACACGCTGATGAAGCAGTTGGAAGAAGATCAGCAAGGATTCAACTCGATCTACATGATGATGCACTCCGGTGCTCGTGGATCGCGCGAACAGATTCGTCAGTTGGGTGGTATGCGTGGTTTGATGGCGAAACCTCAAAAGAACCTTGCCGGTTCAGTAGGTTCCATCATCGAAAACCCGATCTTATCAAACTTCAAAGAAGGATTGGACGTTTTGGAGTACTTTATCTCTACACACGGTGCTCGTAAAGGTTTGGCCGATACAGCGTTGAAAACTGCTGATGCGGGTTACTTGACTCGAAGATTGGTAGACGTTGCCAATGACTTGGTAGTAACTGAAGATGATTGTGGCACATTGCGCGGTCTGAAAGTAGCTGCTTTGAAAGACAACGAAGATATCGTTGAGCCTTTGTCTGAGCGTATTGTTGGACGTGTAACCGTTCATGATATCTACGATCCATTGACAGACGTATTGATTTGTGCGGCAAATCAGGAGATCACCGATGAGATCGCAAAACAAATTGAAGAAACCAGCATCGAAGAAGTAGAGATTCGCTCTATTCTTACTTGCGAAACCAAATTTGGCGGATGTGCAAAATGCTACGGCCGCAACTTAGCTACCGGTAAAATGGTACAACAAGGTGAAGCAGTAGGTGTAATCGCAGCTCAATCAATTGGTGAGCCGGGTACACAGTTGACACTTCGTACATTCCACGTGGGTGGTACAGCTTCTAACATTGCAGTTGATGCCAACATCAAAGCGAAGTTTACTGGAACTGTAGAATTCGAAGCCATCCGTACAGTTGATACAAGCGATAAGGATGACAATAAAGTGAAGGTGGTGATGGGTCGCACAGGTGAGATTCGTATTTTGGACGAAGAGAAACGTGTGTTGATCTCCAACAACGTTCCTTATGGAGCTTACTTGCGTGTGAAGGATGGTCAGAAAGTTGAAAAGGGAACCGAGCTTTGCTATTGGGATCCTTACAACGCGGTAATTCTTTCTGAATTTGATGGTGAAATTGAATATGAAGCCATCATTGAGGGTATTACTTACAAAGAAGAATCGGATGAGCAGACTGGTCACAGAGAGAAAGTAATTACAGATACTCGTGATAAGACCAAGAACCCTTCGATTATTGTAAAAGGTAAGAATGACACGAAAGGATATAACATTCCTGTAGGAGCTCACTTAGCTGTGGATGAAGGCGAGAAAATTCAAGCCGGTCAGGTAATGGCTAAGATTCCACGTACAATGGGTAAGTCACGCGATATTACAGGGGGTCTGCCTCGCGTAACGGAATTATTTGAAGCACGTAACCCTTCTAATCCTGCTGTTGTCAGCGAGATTGATGGTGTGGTAACATACGGAGGTATCAAGCGTGGTAATCGCGAAATCTTCATCGAATCAAAGGATGGTGTTCAGAAGCGTTACTTGGTGCCATTGTCTAAGCACATTTTGGTGCAGGACAATGACTTCGTAAAAGCAGGTCAGCCACTTTCTGATGGTGCGATCACGCCAAGCGATATCTTGTCGATCAAAGGCCCGACGGCGGTACAGGAATACTTAGTGAACGAAATTCAGGAAGTATACCGTCTGCAAGGTGTGAAGATCAACGACAAGCACATTGAGTGTATCGTAAGTCAGATGATGCAAAAAGTAGAAATCATCGATTCAGGTGATACAACTTTCTTGCCAGGCGAATATGTAGATAAGTTTGAATTCCGCGAGGAAAACGACTTGATCTTGGACAAGAAAGTAGTTATGGAATCCGGAGATTCAGGTCGATTCAAAGTTGGTCAGATCGTAACACCACGTGAATTGCGTGATGAGAACTCAGCATTGAAGAGAAAGGATTTACGCCCTGTCGAAGTGAGAGATGCATTATCCGCAGTATCACGTCCTACTTTACAAGGTATCACACAGGCTTCCTTGAAGACTGAAAGCTGGTTGTCAGCTGCATCCTTCCAGGAAACTACCAAGGTGTTGAGCGAAGCTGCAATCCGCGGAAAGGCAGATCAACTAATGGGCTTGAAAGAGAACGTAATTGTGGGTCACTTGATCCCTGCAGGTACTGGTCAGCGCAGATTCGAAGACTTGATCGTAGGCTCAGAAGAAGAATATCAGCGGTTAGTAGATGCACCCGAGCGAAAAAGCAAGGAGCGTGAACTAGCTGATTAATAACTTGAAAGTGAAGTAATTGAAAATGTGCGGGTGTTTTAACATTCGCACATTTTTTTTGAACCCTTACATTATCAAATTTTCAAATTGTATAATTTTCAAATTGATTTTTATGGCAGACGAAAAGAACGTTCCAGCGCAAAATCAAATTAACATTGAATTGTCTGAGGAGATAGCCGAAGGTATTTATTCTAACTTGGCGATGATAGCTCACTCTAATAGTGAGTTTGTTATTGACTTTATCCGTTTGATGCCGGGTGTTCCAAAAGCGAAGGTTAAGTCTAGAATTGTGATTACGCCTGAGCATGCAAAAAGGCTGTTGGCTGCTTTGAAAGACAATATCAGTAAATATGAGGCCACTTTTGGCCCCATAAAGCAGACGAATGACGTGCCGACATTCCCCATGAATTTTGGTGGCACCATGGGTGAGGCCTAAGCGGTGGTCGATTTCTTTCGAAATACCGTCAGTTTTTGCACCCAAAGGCCGATTTATTTGAAATTTCTTTTTGCCAACCTTTTGCATCCTATCTTTCTTTAAATACCTTTGCAGTCCTTATTTTTAAAAGGTTTTAAAAGAAAATATAAATGCCTACCATTCAGCAACTTGTGAGAAAAGGAAGGACGAAATTGACCTTCAAGTCAAAATCTCCAGCCCTTGATTCATCGCCTCAGCGCAGGGGCGTTTGTACACGTGTGTACACTACAACCCCTAAAAAGCCAAATTCTGCTATGAGAAAGGTAGCCCGTGTGCGCCTGACGAACCAGAAAGAGGTGAACGCCTATATCATGGGCGAAGGTCATAATTTACAGGAACACTCTATCGTATTGGTAAGAGGTGGTCGTGTAAAAGACTTACCAGGGGTTCGTTATCACATCGTGCGTGGCGCATTGGATACAGCCGGTGTAAACGGACGTAAACAAAGCCGTTCAAAATATGGCGCGAAGCGTCCGAAGGCAGGAGCTGCAGCACCAGCGGCTAAAGGAGCACCAGCAAAAAAGAAATAAAGCATTTTTAAATAGTTATGAGAAAGTCAAAACCTAAGAAAAGATACCTTCTTCCTGACCCAAAGTTCAATGATACATTGGTAACGAAGTTCGTGAACTACATGATGAACGATGGTAAGAAAAGTATTGCCTACAATATTTTTTACGATGCGATCGAGCAAGTAGAAAAGAAAGCAGGTGGCGAAAACGGCTTAGAAGTGTGGAAACGCGCCATGAACAACGTGATGCCAGGTGTTGAAGTGAAAAGCCGTAGAGTAGGTGGGGCTACATTTCAAGTACCAGTTGAAATTCGTCCAGAGCGCAAGATAAACTTGAGCATCAAGTGGTTGATTGACTACGCACGTGCGCGTGGTGAAAAGACCATGATGGACAAATTGGCTGGCGAAATTCTGGCTGCATCAAAAGGTGAAGGTGCAGCGATCAAGAAAAAAGATGATACGCACCGCATGGCTGAGGCTAACAAAGCCTTCTCTCATTTCAGATTCTAATTTTAAATCTCACAACTCTATATCTAACACACACATCGAATAAATGGCACGGGATTTAAGATTTACAAGAAATATTGGTATCGCTGCGCACATTGATGCTGGTAAAACCACCACTACTGAGCGTATTCTATATTACGCGGGTGTTAACCATAAAATTGGAGAGGTACACGAAGGTGCGGCTACTATGGACTGGATGGCACAAGAGCAGGAGCGTGGTATCACCATTACCTCTGCTGCTACTACCGTGCACTGGAAATACCGCAAAAACGAATACCATGTTAACATCATCGATACACCCGGCCACGTAGACTTTACTGTGGAGGTGAACCGCTCTTTGCGTGTATTGGATGGTCTTGTGTTTTTGTTTAGTTCGGTTGATGGTGTTGAACCTCAATCAGAAACAAACTGGCGCTTGGCTGACAACTACAAAGTTGCGCGTATCGGTTTCGTGAATAAAATGGACCGTTCAGGTGCAGACTTCTTGGGAGTTTGTAACCAAGTAAAAGAAAAATTAGGAAGCAAAGCAGTTGCTTTACAGTTACCTATCGGTGCAGAAGACAACTTCAAAGGTGTAGTTGACTTGATCAACAACCGTGGTATCATTTGGAATGAGCATGACAAAGGAATGACTTTCCAGGAAGTGCCAATCCCTGAGGATATGAAGGCCGAAGCTCACGAATACCGTGAGAAACTGCTAGAAGCAGTTGCAGAATATGATGAGACTTTGATCGAGAAGTTCTTTGAAGATCCGAATTCAATTACCGAATCTGAAATTTTAACCGCTTTGCGTAAGGCTGTTATTGATATGAAAATCGTACCGATGGTGTGCGGTTCTTCATTCAAAAATAAAGGTGTGCAAACCATGCTGGATTATGTGATGGAGTTACTTCCTTCACCACTGGATAAAGATGTGATCATCGGTACTAACCCTGACACAGAAGAACCAGTAGAAATCAGACCGAGTGAATCAGAACCATTCGTAGGTCTTGCATTCAAGATTGCAACCGATCCATTCGTAGGTCGCTTGTGCTTTGTTCGTGCATATTCCGGTGTTTTGGAATCAGGATCATATATTCATAACACAAGATCTGGTCAAAAAGAGCGTATCTCTCGTGTATTCCAAATGCACGCCAATAAGCAAAACCAGATTGAGCGTTTGCCGGCTGGTGATATTGGTGCCGTGGTTGGTTTCAAAGACATCAAGACTGGTGATACACTTTGCGATGAAAAACGCCTAGTGATATTAGAATCAATGGTATTCCCTGAACCAGTTATTGGTTATGCTATCGAGCCTAAGAAGCAAGTTGATGCGGACAAATTGGGTATGGCTATCGCTAAGTTGGTAGAAGAAGATCCTACACTTCGCGTAAATACTGACCACGAAACAGGTCAAACTATTTTGCGCGGAATGGGAGAATTGCACTTGGAGATCATTATTGATCGCTTAAAGCGCGAATTCAAAGTTGAAATCAACCAAGGTGCGCCGCAGGTTGCATACAAAGAAGCGTTGACGAAATCAATTGAGCATAAAGAAGTTTATAAGAAACAAACGGGTGGTCGTGGTAAGTTTGCGGATATCGTATTCGAAATCGGGCCACGTGAACTAGGACCTGAAGATAAGCCAGGCTTAGAGTTTGAGAATGATATTGTGGGTGGTGTTATCCCTCGTGAATTCATTCCAGCTATTCAAAAAGGCTTTGAGCAATCAATGAACAATGGTCCTTTAGCTGGTTATCCAATTGACTCGATGAAGGTTCGTTTGTTCCATGGTTCATACCATGATGTTGACTCAGACTCTTTATCATTTGAATTGGCAGCTCGTATTGGTTTCAAAGAAGCAGCCAGCAAGTGCGGTCCACAATTGCTGGAACCGATCATGGGTGTTGAAGTAATCTCTCCGGATGAGTACACAGGTTCTGTAACCGGTGACTTGAACCGAAGAAGAGGTATTATGAAAGGAATGGATACTCGTGGGGGTGCTCAAGTTATTAAGGCAGATGTACCTTTGAAAGAACTTTTCGGTTACATCACTGACTTGAGAACTTTGACTTCAGGCCGTGCTTCGGCTAACCTGACGTTCTCACATTACTCACCGGTTCCTAGAAACTTGGCAGACAAGGTAATTGAAGAAGTAAAAGGTGCAGCTGCTGCGAAATAAATTTTTAACTAGAAAACATCTAAAAGACGTTTAGATATGAGCCAAAAAATCAGAATTAAATTGAAGTCATACGACCATAACTTGGTTGATAAATCTTCAGAGAAAATTGTTCGCGCGGTAAAAGCAACCGGAGCTGTAGTAAGCGGACCTATTCCATTGCCTACAGAGAAGGAGAAGTTTACTGTATTGCGTTCACCACACGTAAACAAGAAGGCTCGTGAGCAATTCCAATTATGCACGTACAAGCGTGTGGTGGATATCTACTCAAGCAGCACGAAGACGATCGACGCTTTGATGAAGTTAGAGTTGCCTTCTGGCGTTGATGTAATCATTAAATAAGCATTTCTATTATTGATAATAAACATCCTGATGAACAGTCAGGATGTTTTTTTTGTACCCTTCACTAAACACACAATGGCCTTACTCGAAAAATTTTTGTTTGTCAAAAAATCAACCATACCCGGAGCTGGTCGTGGATTGTTTACTAAGGCGCCCATTGCCAAAGGAACTCGCATCATAGAGTACAAAGGCAAAGTAGTGACGTGGAAAGAAGTGGAGCAGATGGCCGATGACCGCAATGGTTACGTCTTTTTCTTCAATAGCAAATATTGCATCGACGCATGGCAGACCGCTAAATCGGTGGCGCAATTCGCCAATGACGCCATGGGCATCACGCGGATTGAGGGGCTTCGTAACAATTGTGAGTATGTAACCGAAAAGAAGCGTTGCTTCATCGAGGCTAAGAAAGATATACCGGCCGGATCGGAGATTTTGGTTGGTTATGGCGCAGAATACTGGCAAGTGATTCGCTACAATATCAAGTTGGAGCAGAAAAACCGTGCAAAAGAAGGAAAGAAGGCAACCGGAAAAGAGTTGCCCCATCACAAGGCCAATAAACGCTCTGCAAAGAAGTAGGCCTACTGCTTAGATCCTATTTCCTTGGCACGCTCGATGGTTTCATTCATCAGCTCCTTCACTTTTTTGATTTTTTCCATCTCTGATTCCAGATAGGCACGTGCTTTTTCCTGATCCACAGAATCAGGTAGCGGACGGAAGGTGTGCATCCAATCCATCATGGAGCGATCGGCTGAATCGAGTTGGGCGATCACTTGTTCCAACTCCTGTTTCTTATCGGCAGCCATATCTGCGGTCGAAGTAATTTTATCCTGAAGTTGTTTTTTAAGTTGATAGATGTCTTCAACGCGTGGCATAATCTCATCGTGTATATCCATTACCTGATCGTATAGTGCACTATTTGGATTGTCGCCGGTGCTCGCATCACTTGCGTGGTGTTCGTGTTTTCCGGATTGATTGCACGATGCAAGGGCAATGGCTAAAAAGGGAATGATATAAGATAGTTTCATAGCAGTTGGCTCAATTTGATTCACCTAAAGGTAGCAGATTTATGTTCATGGCTCAATTTCGAAACTAACTAACAAGGGTTAGTTTTTAAAGTTTTTATTCTAAAAATGCAATCCTTTTTTTGATCATTGATTTTTTTTGTTTTCCTTCGAAGAACAATAAGTGAAACATGACCAACAAGCGATTTTATTTTAGCTTTTACTTTTATCCAGCCCAACCGGGACTAGATAGAGAATCGCTTTGTTAAGACATAAAAACAAAAGAAACTCAGAAAAGTCCCGGTGAAAACTGGGACTTTTCATTTTTACCTGTGTTACAAAGATATTTTAAATGTAGCGACAGTGAATCGAAGTAAAACCGAAGTAGCGTAACGATTGAATGAGCAAGAAGAAAAAAACAAAAGTCGCAATACAAGGCATCGCCACCAGCTTTCATGAAGTGGCGGCATTGACCTACTTTCAAGAACCGATTGAAACAGTAGAATGCTTGTCGTTTTACGCGCTTTGCGAATCACTCAAGAAAGAAGAGTCTGACTTTGCTATGATGGCAATTGAAAATTCTATCGCGGGTAGCATTTTACCGAACTACTTTTTACTGCAGGAATATCACTTCTCAATTATTGGTGAGGTGTATTTACCTATTCACATGCACTTGCTTGCCTTACCGGGCGTAAAACTGAGTGACATCAAATGCGTGGAGTCGCACCCGATGGCCATACGGCAATGCAATGATTTTTTGTTTCGGTTGAAGAACATTGAAATCCGCGAAAGCGATGATACAGCTGTTTCGGCACGGAAGGTGAAAGAGAAAAAATTAACTGATACAGCCGCGATTGCCAACGAGTATGCAGCTAAGAAATTTGGTTTACAGATTTTGGAAAAACGCATCGAGACGAATAAGAAAAATTTTACACGCTTTTTAGTTCTTACAAAGGGAAGAGAAACAGCCAAGGATAGCAACAAAGCTTCATTGTGTTTTGAAGTAGCGAATGAAGTTGGAAGTTTGGCAGAAGCACTGATGACATTGAAGATGAATGAAATTAACCTCACGAAGATTCAATCGATACCCATTGTAGGAAAACCCAGTGAGTATTCGATTCATATTGATGTAGAGTGGAAGCGTAGAAAAAGTTATGACACTGCCATTCAGGAAGTGTTGCGACAAGTGAGAAATCTGAACGTGTTGGGAGAATATAAGAAAGCGAAGATTGAATACAGATAGTTCTTTAGTTGAAAGTTTGAAGGATAAAGCAAATGATAGAGACCGCGAATCGGATTAAGAATGTAGAAGAATACTACTTCAGCAAGAAGCTGGCAGAAGTACGAAGCATTGACACACCAGAGTGGCGCGTGATTAATTTGGGTATTGGCAGTCCGGATCAGATGCCGGTAGCTAACGCCATTGATGCGTTGATTGCTTCGGCTAAGAATCCTGCTAATCATGGCTATCAGAATTACAAAGGCATTCCACAATTGCGCAAAGGCATTACTGATTTTTATCAAAACACCTATGGCGTAACTCTCAACACTGAGACTGAGATACTTCCATTGATGGGATCGAAGGAAGGCATCATGCACATCATGATGGCATTTGTCAATGAAGGAGATGAAGTATTGATTCCCGATCCGGGCTATCCTACCTATGCTTCGGTGGCGAAATTAGTGGGCGTCACGACGAGCACTTATGCCATGAAAGAAGAACTAGGCTGGGGCATTGAAATGGAAGAATTGCGCAAACGCGATTTGTCTAAAGTGAAAGTGATGTGGGTTAATTTTCCACACATGCCAACGGGTCGTATCGCTTCGCGTGCCGAACTTAAAGAATTGGTTGACCTGGCACGCACACATCAATTTTTAATTGTGAATGATAATCCATATTCACTGATTTTGAATAACCATCCACTTTCGATTTTGAGTATTGATGGTGCTTCGGAAGTTGCGTTGGAGTTGAACTCGCTGAGTAAATCGCATAACATGGCGGGCTGGCGCATTGGTTGGGTAGCAGGCAACGCTCAGTATATTGATGCAGTGCTCCGCGTAAAGAGCAATATGGATTCGGGCATGTTTTTAGGATTGCAACATGCAGCGGTGGAAGCCTTGCAAAGTGGAACTGAATGGTTCACCCAACTCAACGCGATTTATCAAAAGAGGAAAGATGCTGCCTGCCGTATTTTGGATGTGCTGGGTTGTGCGTATGCGAAAGAGCAATCCGGATTGTTTGTGTGGGCCAAGGCACCTGCACACATTCAGGATGTAGAAAAATGGATTGACGAGATTTTATACGGTACACATGTTTTCATTACACCCGGATTTATTTTCGGTGAGGCCGGACGAAAGTATATTCGAATATCACTTTGTGCGACAGAAGAAAAACTGAATGAAGCACGTGAGCGAATTCAAAAATTTGTATCGTCTCAAGTCTCAAGTCTCACGTCTACTATCTCCCTATGAAAGTAACGGTGATCGGTTTGGGATTGATTGGAGGCTCGCTGGCGATGGATTTGCGAAAGCACAAATTGACTACTGATTTGATTGGCGTTGATTTTAATCAGACGCATGCACAGCAAGCAGTGGAGCTTGGATTGGTAGATCGCATCTTGCCGGAAGATAAAGCGCTCGCTGAATCGGATGTGGTGTTGTTGACGATTCCAGTGAATGCCATCGGTGCTTTGCTGCCTTCTATACTTGATCAAATAGGAATGAACACGGTAGTAATCGACACGGGCAGCACGAAAGGATTGATTTGTAAATCGGTTTCGGGACATGCTCGAAGAAGTCAGTTTGTGGCGGCACATCCGATTTCAGGAACAGAAAACTCCGGCCCTACGGCTGCGCTGGAAGGTTTGTTTGTGGGCAAGACGAATATTATTTGTGAGCACGAGAAATCTTCTGAGCAATCATTGAAGACAGCGCAAAGCATTTTTGACGCGGTGGGTTTGAAAACCATTTTCATGGAAGCCGAAGAGCATGACAAACATGTGGCGTATGTTTCGCACTTGTCGCACGTGAGTTCGTTTTTGCTGGGGCAAACCGTGTTGGATATAGAAAAAGATGAGAAGAATATTTTTGATTTGGCCGGTAGTGGTTTTGCCTCGACTGTGCGTTTAGCAAAAAGTTCGCCTGCGATGTGGGCACCCATCTTCGAGCAGAACTCAGAATATTTGAGTCAGGCGTTGTTAGAGTACATCATGCACTTGCAGAAATTTCATTATCACCTGATGAAGAAAGACTCAAAAGAGTTGATGAAAACACTGACGGATGCGAATGGAATTAGGAGGGTGTTGGAGAAGAAGTAGGATGTTGACTAGTATTTAGAAGTAGGCAGTAAGCAGGTGGCAGTAGGCAGTGTGAGAGTTGACAGTTGACAAAGGGCAGTTGACAAAATTTGGAGAGGATTTGTAAGTAGGCAGGAAGCAGTAGGCAATGGGAGAGGTTTTTAAGTTGACAATTGACAATAGGCAGTTGACAAATGTTGGGAATTGGAAGTTGGGAATTGCCAAAGAGTAAGTTGAAAGTTGATAAGGGGCCGTTGGCAAGATGTTGGAGAGTAATTAGAAGTAGGCAGGAAGCAGTAGGCAAGGGGAGAGGTTTTTAAGTTGACAATTGACAAAGAGCAATTGACAATTGATGAAAGAGTAAGATAAGAGCAGATGAATTTGGAGTGTGGCAGAAGCGAATTGAGAGCTAGCGGCAGGGATAGAAGCGGAAAGCCTCCCGAGGCTGCGCTCGGGATAAACTCCGCGAGCTGTTAAGCGAACCGAGGACTTGCTGCAGCCCTGCAGCCGCCCAAAATGAAAATAGGATTATTGAAATGAATTTTAAATATTAACATAACAATTGGATCGTATGAAAAAAGGATTGGAACTTGAATCGATAGCTGGTTTTTTGAATGTAAAGAAACCGATCATTATCAGTGGCCCTTGCAGCGCTGAAACCGAAGAGCAGATGGTGGCTACCGCTAAACAAATTGCTGCCACCGGAAAGGTACATGCTTTGCGTGCGGGTATCTGGAAGCCGCGCACACGCCCAGGCCAATACGAAGGTGCGGGTGATGTGGGTTTGAATTGGTTGATGACGGCCAAGAAAGAAACTGGCTTGCCAGTAACGACAGAGGTGGCGAATGCAGCGCATGTAGAAGCTTGTCTGAAGGCCGGTGTCGATATTTTATGGGTGGGTGCACGCACTACTGTGAATCCGTTTTCTGTTCAGGAGATTGCTGATTCATTGAAGGGCGTTGATATTCCTGTGATGGTGAAGAATCCGGTGAACCCTGATTTGGAATTATGGATTGGTGCGCTGGAGCGACTGAACAAAGCGGGCATTAAAAAGATGGCAGCTATTCATCGAGGATTTTCTTCATTCGAAAAAGGACCCTTCCGTAATTTACCAATGTGGGATTTGGCGATCGAATTGAAGACGCGTTTTCCGGAGTTAGAAATTATCTGCGACCCAAGTCATATTTCGGGTAACAGAGATTTAATTTCGTTTGTATCGCAGAAGGCATTGGATTTGGATATGGCTGGTTTGATGATTGAAAGTCATATCAACCCGGATGCTGCGTGGAGCGATGCGAAGCAACAAGTAACACCGGCTGTGTTAGGAAAAATTTTGACTGACCTGGTGGTGCGGACGAGCAACAGCGAGAACAAAACATTTAAAGATACACTGAGTGTGTTGCGTGAGCAGATTGACCAACTCGATGATGAGATTATGCAGAAGATGGCTTCGCGTATGAAAATTTCGGAGAAGATTGGTCAGTATAAAAAAGATAATAACGTAACGATTTTGCAGGTGAATCGCTGGGAAGAGATTATCAAAACGCGTGTGACGTTGGGTAAAGCCATGGGTTTGGAGGAAGGATTTATGCGCGACTTGTTGCGTTTGGTACACCACGAGTCGATACAAGTGCAGACCAAGGTGATGAATCAGGTTGAAGAGAAAGTGTAACAAATCAGTTGACAAGCGGCAATTGACATTTGACAAAACTTTAATGAAATGAGAAGCTTACGAATTAAGTTATTGCTTTCGTCAATTGGGTTTTTGTTAACTATCAATTTAGTGCTTGGCCAAGTCAGTGAGAAAGAATATCTGCTTGGACGATTTGATGAGACAAAAGATTCACGCTTTGTGCGACTGGGTGATGAATATTCGAAGGGCAGTGCAGTGGGGAAATATTTGCGAAAGGAAACGTATGAAGCGTTTGTGAAAATGGCTGAGGCTGCCAAAAAAGAGGGAGTGAATCTTTTCATTATTTCTGCTACGCGCAACTATGAAGCGCAGAAAACGATTTGGGAAAACAAGTGGGAGGGACGCACTTTGGTAGAAGGCAAAAACCTGACAACGATTACTGATTTATCCGAACGAGCACGCTTGATTCTGTTGTATAGCTCCATGCCCGGTACCTCGCGCCACCATTGGGGAACGGACATGGATTTGAATGCGCTGGAGAATTCTTATTTTGAATCGGGCGAAGGTTTGAAAATTTATCAGTGGCTGTTAACACATGCAGCAAAATATGGATTTTGCCAACCCTACACATCAAAGGCGCAAGGCCGAACCGGTTATGAAGAAGAAAAGTGGCACTGGTCGTACTTACCACTTTCCAGTGAATTATTGAAGAAGTATGTGAAGACGGTTCGTTACTCCGACATCAAAGGTTTTAAAGGAAGCGAAGTTGCGAAATCGATTAAGGCAATTGATAAATACGTGCAAGGTGTTAGCTGCAAATAAATTTTATTCCCCATGTCCAGCGCGTCAATCTATAACCTCCGAATAGACTTGCTTTTTATTTTTTTGCTTTCTGTGTTGAGTTCATGTGCTCAGCCCAAGAAAGAATATGCTTTGATCATTCGCAATGGAATGATTTATGATGGATCGGGCAGCAAACCTTATAAAGGCGATGTCGCTATTCAGGGCGATACGCTGGCTGCAATGGGCGATCTCTCGAATGCCACAGGTAAGGAAGAGATCGATGCAAAAGGATTGGCTATTTCTCCCGGCTTTATCAATATGCTGAGTTGGGCCGATGGCTCTTTGTTAAAAGATGGCCGCTCGATGAGTGATATTAAACAAGGGGTGACGCTGGAAATTTTTGGCGAAGGCTGGAGCCCCGGTCCACGCAAAAAGAAAAATAGCAAAGACACACTATGGACTTCACTGGGAGAATATTTTGACGTGCTGAAGCGCAAAGGCGTAAGTCCCAACTTCGGCTCATTTGTAGGAGCTACCACCGTGCGCAATTATGTGTTGGGCTTTGACAACCGCAAGCCAACTGCACAAGAACTGGCACAAATGAAAGAACTCGTGCGCTCTGCTATGAAGGAAGGGGCTATGGGATTAGGCTCATCATTGATTTACGCACCAGCCGATTATGCCTCCACAGAAGAGTTGATCGAATTGAGCAAAGTCGTGTCGGAGTACAACGGCATGTACATTACGCACATGCGCAGCGAGAGCGATAAGATATTCGCTGCGATGAATGAGTTTTTTCGAATAGCATACGAAGCAAAAGTGTCAGCGGAGATATATCATTTGAAAATCAACAATGAGTGGAACTGGAGTAAGGTAGATGCCGTACTAGCGAAAATAGACAGTGCGCAAAAAGCAGGATTAAAAATTACTGCGGACATGTACACCTACAACGCCAGCGGCACTAGCATTACCGCGCGACTTCCTACCTGGGTGCAGGAAGGTGGAGCACAAGCCATGCGCAAGCGTTTTAAAAACCCGGCTCTCCGTAAGCGGTTGTTACGTGAAATGGAATTGGGAATTCCTAGCAGAAATTCTGACCCCAAGGATGTGATGGTGATGGGATTTCGAACAGACTCTTTAAATAAACTTTATCGCGGCAAGCGTTTGAGCGAAATTGCTGCGAAGCATGGAAAGGATGCCAACGAGACTATTCTTGATTTGCTGGTAGCTGATAAGTCGAGCATTCCTTGTATTTTCTTTTTGATTTCGGAAGACAACATTCGAAAAATGTTGCCGCTTTCGTATGTCAGCGTTTGTTCAGATGCTGCATCCATACCCGATGAGCCACCCTATAATAATGATGGTACTCATCCACGCGCCTATGGAAGTTTTGCGCGGTTGCTTGCTAAGTATTCGCGCGAGGAGAAATTATTTTCTACTGAGGAGGCTGTACGTAAGATGACTTCATTGCCTGCGTCTAACTTGAAGATTGCGAAGCGAGGGTTATTGAAGGTGGGTTACTATGCTGATGTGGTGTTGTTTGATCCGTCTACGATTCAGGATCATGCCACGTTTGAAGATCCGCATCAGTACACAACCGGAGTAGTGCATGTTTTTGTGAATGGAGTGCAGGTGTTGAAAGAGGGAGAGCACACCAACAAAAAGCCCGGCCGATTGGTAGTCGGGCCGGGCTTTCCGGTGAAGAAATAATTAGTTAGATCAGATCGAATTATTAGTACTCATACAGAAGATGCCTCGTGCCTCGGCATGATAAAGTTATTACTCTACTTTGCGGGTTGCATTCATCGGGAATGTTCCGAACGATCCTACCGACATGGTTCCTGTAAACTGATCTTTCGTGATGGTTCCTTTTACTGCGATTACAGCTGCGTTACCACCGAAGTTTACTTCGTATGTAAAGCTTAGCTGATTGTTTTTGTACACTACATCTTTGATCGGGTTTTCACGCTTCGAGCGATTGTTGGCGATTACACCGGAATACACATTGCCTTCTTTTTTGATGGTGAGTGTACCCATTCCACCTTGTGGAGATTCGATGGTGTAATTCCATGTGCCCGCTGCTTCGTATGCAACTGTATCTTTCGGTGCATTGGCATTAGCCGGTGCAGTTTGTGCAGGGACTACAGTTGTTGCTGGCATTTGTCCACGGCCACCGCCACCACCTTGTGGCATTCCACCGCCACCGCCTTGCTGGCCATCGCCACCACCGCCTTCTTCTTTCAGGTCATCATTGTTGATGGACTTTTTACGTCTGCGACTACCACCATCCATCGTCATTTTACCAATGCGGTAGCTGAATGTAACCTTGAAGTTGAGATTTGTTGTTACGGAAGTCGTTTCTTGGTTTAAGAAGTAAGAGTTCTGACTTCCCTTAACGGTGATGGAAGGGTAGAAGAAGTTTTCAGCACCAAAGCCAATACTTCCTTTTTTATCCGCAATGTCTTTGCGCACACTTAGGCTGTACACACCGAAGCCACCTTGATAACCTTGCAGTTGAATTTGTTGTCCACGATAAAAAGAGAAAAATTGAAGTCCCCAGCCTTTGTCTAAATTATAACTTCCGAACAAGCGAACATTGTACACCCAGCCGGAGTTTTTAGCTGCTTGAGTTGGATCGGGATTGTTATTATTTAACACGGCAAAGTAAGTATCCACACCTCCATTAAGCGAAAGTTTTCCTGCATTGACGTTGGCAAACACGCTAAGCCCATACGCATCCTCTTGACCTATATTCTCAAAGGTTGTTTTAATTGCATTGCCTTCAGGTCTCCGCACTCTTTGTATGGAACCATTTGTGTTTCTATAGAATGTCGAGAAGTTAAGAGATGTTCCTTTTACAAACGTGCTGTAAGAAAGCTCATAATTGTCAGTGTATTCAGGATTTAAGTTGGGATTACCAACCGAGATATTTAAGGGATTGGAACCCTGAACGTTGGGATTCAAGAATTGAATGGAAGGCCGTTGAATGCGTCTGTTGTAAGCAACTTTTAAAGCGCTTCCATTCTTTAATTTTTTAGAGACGTTCACACTGGGAACGAGTAGTCCATATGAAGGAAGAGTGAGTTTTTTTTCATCTTTAAAGAATGCATCAATGGTGGTGTATTCGTAGCGTCCGCCTGCCTTTAAGCTATATGCTTTGGGAAGAGACAAAGTGTATGCAGTATATGCACCGGTAACATTTTGATTGTAGTTAAATACATCACTCAATGATGCATTAGGGTCTAGCGCGTAGTTTCCATCCGCACCTGCAATAAAATACGCATAAGAACTTTCAACTTTGCGGATAATTTGTTTCCCTCCAAATTCAAGAATCGACTTCTTACCGATTGGGGTTTGATAATCAACTTGAATTGTTGTTTCGATATTTATACTCTTGTTATTATTCTTTGTTGAACTTAATTTTTCAGTTATGATATAATCTAAACTATCTCTTACGAAGTCATTTACACGATTGTTTTGACTGTATGATCCTAAGAAGCTTAATTCTTGCTGAGGTTTTTTGAACATGCGTGTGTACGTTAAACTCGCATCTACCGTTCCTGAATTATCAGTAACATCTACGTTATATAAGTTTGAGAGGGTGCTGTTATTGAGGTTTTTAGATCTTAACAAGTCTTGCCAGTTTGTATTGTTTCGAACACCATACTGCAATGAAGCGGCTAAGGAATTTTTTTCGTTAATATCATAATCCCAACCCAATGTGTAGCGCCCGAAAACATTCACTGTACGCGTATCGGCCGATTGAATATTTGTTGATGGAGTAGTTTTCGGATTCGTAGTCTGAATATTCTCAAAACTTCCCGGTTGGTTGTAGTTTGATCTTCCAAATCCGCCGAGTGAAAAACCCATTTTACCGGTGCGGTAGTTTCCATTCAAACCTAAATTCGATCCGCGCAAGCCTGCACTGGCATCTACGTTTAAAGTTAAACCTTGCAATGTGTTTTTCTTCGTGATGATGTTGATGATACCACCCGAACCTTCAGCATCATATTTGGCAGAAGGAGAAGTGATCACCTCTACCGTTTTAATTTGATCAGCCGGAATTTGTTTGAGCGCATCTGCAACACTACTCGCAGCAATGGTAGATGGTTTGCCGTTAATCAACACACGGATGTTCGAACTGCCACGCATGCTCACGTTTCCATCTAAGTCTACCGATAACAAAGGAACACGTTTCAAAACATCGGTAGCATCTCCACCACGAGTAGTATTATCATTTTCGGCATTGTAAACCGTGCGGTCTACGCGCTCTTCAATTAAATTCTTTTGTCCTTGCACCACCACTTCGTTCAACACTTTGTCGCTGGAGCTTACACTGATAAAACCTAGTTCTATGTCACCTCTTTTCTCTGCGATTTTCACTGGAATGCGTTTTGTGGTATATCCGATAAATGATATTTCTACTATGTAATTTCCAGCCGGAATTTTTACAATTGAGAACTTACCCTTATCATCAGCTACCGCACCGTTAATTGGTTTTTTGGTAGATGGGTCGATGAGGGCCACATTGGCGAACTCCACCGGTTGTGAGTTGGTCGAATCGCGAACAATGCCTGTAATTTTTCCATTGCCTTTGGGAGCTTCGGGCGCCTGACCAAAAGAGAAGTAGCTGATTAAAATTAGGGATACTACGGTAATTAAGTTTTTCACGTTAATAAATTGTTAAAGCATTGAGATGATCACGGCTGTTGTTGGTCGATTTTAGTCAGCTGATAAACCGGAATCTGAAGGTTTTGTTATTCAATAAGCCAGCAAGATTACGCCAATTCGCGGCAAATAGTTATGATAATTACATGAGTGGATTTTTTTCTATGAGAGTTTCTAGTGCCTTCCCCGATGGCGTGTGTGCCCCATCTTAGCTGTGAACTCGTTTAGCTTTTCCATTTGTTCGGGTTCTAGAATTGATTTCAAGCTGGCTTTCATTGAATCTAACAGAATTTTAGCTTCCTGCCTGCTGTGATTTTCAAGTGAGTCAATCTGAATCATCGTTTTTTCAATGACTGGTTTCATTTGTTTCGCTTGCGCGGAATCGGCATGGGTGACGCGGAATATTTTATCGACAAAAGCGTTGCGATTACCGGAGTGATTGCCACGGTATTGCTTCTGCGGACCACGATAATGTTGACGAGCCATCATGCCGGTGCTCAGTGCGCCAATGAGTATTCCTACAATTAATGTAGCGCTTAATACAAGAATTGCTTTTTTTCTTTCGAGTGTCATGGTTGTTGGATCAAGTCGTTGTATAAATCTATTTGAACGAGGTCGCTTTCATTGTCGTCGAAGCCCAAGATGGATTGTAATGAAAGCGAATCGGCTAAAACAATATTCAACACAAGCAACCCGACAATAACACCGAGTGCTAGTAACTGATATTTTTTGAAGAAGGAGAAAAGTTGGTACTCAACTTCGTCTTGCATGGTGCGAATGCGGTTCAACACACGTTCGGCAAAAAATGGCCCGAAGCTTGCTTTTTCTTGGTCACTGAGCAGTGTGCGTATTTGCGTAAAATCTTTGTCTGCTTTTTGAAGCGCAAGATTTTCTGTCAACAGATTTTGAAGATGCTGTTGTTCGGAAGCCGAGACTGATCCGTCCAAAGAGCGCAGTAAAATATCTTCAAGTTTTTCGTTATTCATGGTTAATTTTTTAGATGAAATTGTAATCTGCTTCTTAATTTTTTTTGTGCGCGCGACAATCTCGAAAGCACCGTGCCCAAAGGTATTTGTAAGAGTTCGGCAGTTTCTTCAGTCGAATATCCTTCTACCAATCGGAGGGTAGCTACAGATTTAAACTCCGGCTCCAATTGATTAAATTCATACTCTAGCCATTCTTTCAAGTCCAGTTTGTTATCGGCAGTCGCCACATGATCGCCTTCGCTCGCAGCAGCGAAGAATGACAGCCGGTGTTTTCGTTTCTTCAGTTCATTCAGCGAAAGGTTGATGGCAATTCGAATGAGGTACGTCCGCACCGAACTTTCGCCTTTGAATTTGGTCATTGATTGATAAAACCGGATGAACACTTCCTGCCCCACATCCGCGGCTTCTTCCGTTGATCCCAACATTGATTTGACCACACCGGCCACAGCTCCTTCGTGTTTATTCACCAATACTTTGAATGCAGAAAGATCACCCCTCAACGATTCCTCGATCAATACTTCGTCTGTTTTAGGATTCATTCCGGAATTTCGCCTTTGTATTTTAGACAGATCAAAGGCTGGTTTTATTCCCAAAGTTTATGAATTATTTGCAGTGGGCTATATGAAAATGCGTCAATAGCAGTTTTCAATGTAAAAGAGGGGGTTTTATTGATAGTTGGCATGCCGAAAGTTTGTATTTTTTATACATTTGCCACGCATATCTTGGTCCCGTAGTTCAATGGATAGAATAGAAGTTTCCTAAACTTTTGATACAGGTTCGATTCCTGTCGGGACTACAAGTTATTTTATAGAAAAACACACCATCAACTTCTTTCTATTTCTTTTATAAATCTTTGGTAATAGAATTCCAGATCGTTCATCGCTTCCCGCTCTATAACAGCTGTGTAAATGAATATGCCTAATTCAATTAGGAGTGTTAAGAATATTCCGGCAATGCTGAACTCCCATAACTGAAAAAGTACACTCATAAAGAGGACGATGGAACCAAAAAAATAGCGAATGAACTTTGATAATGAAGTGTCAATGTAAATTTTTGATTTTAGCAAAACTCCTTTCGGATGGTGTTCCAATCGAATAAAAATTCCACCGCTCGGTTGCCTCGATTTATACGATCGGGTGATAGAAACAGTATCTTCCTTTATTCGCACCTTATCATATTCGATAAAGTCTTCCTGTGCTAATGACTTGATCCAATTTTTTCTGAAGCCTTTTATTTTCGAATCCACACGGGCCAACACTTCTTTTTTCGAAATGGATAGATAGTCTTCTCTTTCGATGATTTCCATTATGCAAAGCTAGGGGATTTTAAAAATACCTTCTCAAGGCAACCTGCCACCCAAAGAATTCCAGATTGATGGTCGCCGTATTTTCGTGTTTACCAAAACTGTTGGCAGATAATTTGTTTGTCGGCAATTCAAAAAAGATAGCCAACACACCATTCAAGCCACAATACTTTGGACAACAATACTGTAAATTGAAATCAACTGAACTTTCCTAAACTTTTGATAGAGGTTCGATTCCTATCGCGACAACTTATAAGTCGATCACTCAGATTTTAGCAGACCATTACTGACAGAGTAATATTTTGTCGGTAGTGAAACTGGTTTATTCAGGAGATTTATTCCTGATGTTCCTGAAGGATTTCCTTGAATGCTATACACTGCGATGGCTCTTCCGTTTTTTTCCCAATTTAACTTTTGATTTGGTTCACATTGTTCCGGATTGGTAACAGGAAATAGAAAATGAGCCATGTTTGTCCCAAACACTTTTGTACTGCCGTCTGCTTCAACGGCTACTGCTGTTTTTTCGTCGACCCCAATACCGACAGGATCTATCAATTTGAAATCCTTCATTAAGCGGGCTAAAAAAACAATGTGTCTTCCTTGTCTTGTTCTTTGTGAATAGTGCTGATCGGCAATCACATTCGTAAGTACAGGTATAGCAATGAAGCTTTTGGATATGCTCACGAGGTTACCGTATGGATCCGTTAGTGCTTCTTCCGAGGTGACTCCTCCATTTTTTGCATCAAAACAATACTCGCTTAAAACAGCACAGCCTGCGCTTGTGCCACCAATTGGCACCCTCTTGGTTGTTATCAAATAGTGAATTGCTTTGGACACTTCTGTATCATTCCAAAAATTTACATAATTACTTTGATCACCTCCGGCAATAAATACGGCTTCGGCATTTCGTAGTTTTTTGCGGACTTCCGGAAGGTTCGCTTTTTCTCTTGAATCTATTAAAAGCGTTTCAACAGAGTTCACGTTGCCCAACTCTTTAATGTAATCATTATAACCTGTTGATCCACCCGCTCGAATAATTAGGAAATCACCACCGCCACTTTTATGGATCATCCATTTGATGGCCTCATCAACATCTGTACTTCCCCCCATCAAGACAACTCCAAATTGGGTAGTTGTCTGAACATCCGTTGTATCTCCTGTTATGCCAATACTCGCAACGACTGATTTTGAAGAAGCAGGCTGTGCGCAGCACTCACTTTCCTTGTTACATGAAGATAAGAATGCAACGAGTAGGACGAATAGCCATGCTAACTTTGAGTGATTCATTTCTGTTTTACATTTATACCAATACTTAATTCTCTCAGTTGTTCATCCGAAATAGTAGAAGGCGTATCAATCATTGTATCGCGGCCTGCATTATTCTTCGGGAACGCAATGAAGTAGCGGATCGAATCCACACTGGCCAACACTTCTTCTTTGGAAATGGGTAGAAAGTCTTCTTTTTCGTTGACCTCTATTAAACAAAGCAAGGGGATTTTAAAAATACCTTCTCAAGGCCACCTGCCTCTCAAAAAATTCCAAATCGATGCTCACCATAATTTCGTGTGTACCAAAACTGTTAGCCGATAACTTGTTTGTGGGTAATTCAAAAAGATAGCCTACCCGTAATTTGTTTTTTAATTCTAGTTGAGAATTCAAACCTATGGAGTTGAAGTTCCGTGTCATTACACCGGTCCACAATACTTCCGCCAGCAACACTTGTAAATTGAAGTCAACTGAAGTTGAAGTGTTTTCCACCATACGAACCAATACCGAAGGCTTGATTTTTAGTTTTTCATTCTTGTCGAAAATATAACCACCACTCAGGTAGATGTGACGCTTGTAGCGCGTGCTGGAGGAAACACCATCTTGCACAGTTACGTCCATGAAACGCGGAATCGATATGCCCGCATAAAACTTATCGTGCATGTAAAAAATGCCAGCGCCAATGGTAGGCTTTGAAAAATTTTCTGTTGGCTGAGTGATTTTCTGATCAACAACTTCCAGGTTTAGTTTGCTGTAATCATACCAATAGTTGACCACGCCACCTTGCAAGCCAAAGGAGAGTTTACTGTTTTCAAACTTAATTTTATAATTGAATGAAGCACTGATCTCAGTGGTCGTGTTGATTCCTAAGCGATCGTTGATGACCAATAAGCCGCCACCCAATTTATCCTGCATAAATGAAGAGCTTAGCGACAATGTGTTTGTTAGTGGTGCTCCGTCGATACCGGCCCATTGTGCACGCGAGAGCAATGTGGCGTTGACCACATTGTGAATACCGCTGTAGGCAGGATTGATCATGGCCTGATTGAACAGATACTGTCCGTAGAGCGGATCATTTTGTGCAGATGCTTGAAATACGAAAACTGTTGCAAGGAGGAGTAAAAGATTTTTCATAATAAAATCAAAATTATCGATAGGGGAATTAGCGGCTTAATTGAAGAAATCCGGATAACTTTCGGCTACCCAAATCAATGATATAGTAATACGTGCCTTCGTTGAGCGCGCGTTGTTCGCCCTCATTCGAAATCCCTTCAAATCGTTTGCCGGATTCTGAATTGTTGTATTGACTGATGCTATAGACTTTATCACCCCACCGATTAAATATGTTTACACTGTTGTTGGGATATGCCTCAATGTTGGATAGTTTAAGGAAGTCATGTGCACCGTCACCGTTTGGTGTTACGATGTTGTAAATGATCAGCTCCGGATTATTACTTAACACTTCACCTTTCAATTCAAATTGATAGAATGCAGCGATGAATGAAATTTCGATGAGAGAAGAAAATGTCCCTGCATCTTTCGCATCCAGTTTGAAAATGAGAGGTGCAACTTCGTCCGGAAGAATGGCTGAAGTAGGTGATGTAACCAACGAGATTTTGGGATTGCTCGATGTAATACTCAACACTGTCAGATCAGAGTTGCCGGTGTTTTCAATGATAAACTCTTTGGTCAAATCTTTCGTGAGTGTTGTCTTACCCAAGTCAATTACAGCGGTGTTGCTGTTAGGCACAATAGCACCACTGTTATCGTTGCCTATTTTCACTACAGGTTTTGGATCGATAAATGTAAAATTCGGTTGGCTTGCAGTTCCTCCTCCCGTCGTAACGGAAACACTTCCGCTTGCCCCTTTTCCTATTTTTGCTGTGATGGTTTTAGTGGAGACCACAACAAATGATTCAGCAGGTACTCCTCCAAAACTCACACCCGTTACATTTACGAAATTGGTTCCGTCAATGGTCACCGATCCACCCTGTGGTGCACTTGTAGGATTGAAACTAGCAACCGTGGGAGGAAGCAAATAAATGAATCCGGCAATGGTGGCGCCACCGGCAGGAGATTTGACAGTTACTAAACCACTTGAACCATTTGCTACCACGGCTGTAATCGTAGTTGATGATACAACTGTGAAGGAGGCAGCTGGTGTTACACCAAAAGATACGTTGGTCACTCCGGTAAAATTAGCTCCTGTAATGGTGACTGTTGCGCCTGTGCCAGCAGATGTTGGATTAATGGAAGATATGGTAGGAGGAATTGTAAAAGTAAAACCGGCAATAGTGGCGGTTCCTCCGGCAGCCGTTACCGAAATACTTCCGCTTGTGCCTGTACTAACCACGGCGGTGATGGATGTTGAGGAAACTACATTAAAAGAGGTGGCTGCTGTTCCGCCAAAGCTTACGGCTGTAACACCGATAAATCCGGTACCCGTTATGGTTACAGTATTGCCGCTACCTGCTGAACTCGGAGAGAAGGATGATATGGTAGGAGCTGCAACAGCCTGGATTGTTTTTGTTCCACTTGGCCCCAGAGAAGAAGTGAAGCTAACCGATGTTGAAAAACTAAAATTACTTAGAGCGAAAAATGAAATACTAAACGTATTACCAACTGTGGCACCTGCGTTTACATTGGCAGCAATGTAGAAGTATCGATCCACACCATCACCTACAATAGTTTGCGAAAACCCGCTGAAACTGATCACCTCTCCGGCTCCGGTCGATGAACCGGAAGTACTGATTAAGGTGGCACTGGCGAAATCATTGATGTTGTTATAGTACAAACTGAAGTTAGAAATATCAGAACTAAGATAAGTTCCTGATGTAGCTTGTGTGGTAAGATCGGTAAGTGTAGCATCTCCACCAATTGAAGACATGGCAAAGCCGTATACCTTTTGCTGGCTCAGAGGGAAGATAGGTTCATTTGCAGAACCTAAGTCAAAGGCGCTGACGGTTTGAGCATGAACTTGGTAACAAGAGCTGATCAAAATCAAAATCAACACGCAGGCGTTCGGGATGCGTGTGAGGGGAGAGTAATTTAATTTCATGCAGTAGGGACAATAGATTTTTTAATGAATCAATCGGATTGTTTCAAAGTGACAAATCGAAATGAATGTTTAATTTTCTTTTACCAAAATACCCAACTCTTTCAGTTGTTCATCTGAAATAGTAGAAGGCGTATCAATCATGGTATCGCGGCCCGCATTGTTCTTCGGGAATGCAATGAAGTCGCGGATGGAATCAACACCACCAAACAGCGAGCACAAACGGTCGAAGCCAAAGGCAATGCCACCGTGTGGAGGCGCACCATATTCAAAGGCTTCCATCAAAAAGCCAAATTGTTTTTTGGCCTCCTCCGGTGAGAAGCCCAGTTTGCTGAACATCAATTGCTGTGTAGCGCGGTCGTGAATACGAATGGAGCCTCCACCAATTTCAGTTCCATTCAACACCATGTCATACGCATTGGCGCGTACGTTTCCAGGATCACTGTCCAACAACGCCATGTCCTCCGGCTTGGGTGAAGTGAAAGGATGGTGCATCGCGTGCCAGCGATTCGTTTCTTCGTTCCACTCGAGCAGCGGAAAATCAACTACCCATAGCGGAGCAAATTTATTTTTATCGCGTAAGCCCAATTGATTGGCTACATACAAACGCAATTCGCCTAATGCTTTTCTGGTTTTATCGGTTTCGCCAGCCAAAACTAAAATCAAATCACCTGCATCGGCATTGAATTTCTGTGCCCACTTGCTCAACTCGATTTCGTCAAAAAATTTATCGGCTGATGATTTGAAAGTTCCATTGGCTTCGCAGCGTAAATACACCAAACCTTTCGCACCTATTTGAGGGCGTTTCACAAATTCGGTTAACTCATCCAGCTGTTTGCGAGTGTAGCCTGCGCAACCTTTCGCACAAATCCCCACCACCAATTGTGCATCGTCAAACACCCCAAAGCCTTTGCCTTTGGCCACGTCATTCAACTCTACAAACTTCATGTCGAAGCGTGTGTCCGGTTTATCAGATCCGTAATATTTCATGGCATCGGAATAGCTCATGTGTGGAACCGATGGCATGTCAATACCTTTCACTGTTTTGAAAAGATGGCGCACCAATCCTTCAAATGTTTTTAAAATATCTTCTTGCGTAATGAAAGCCATCTCGCAGTCGATCTGTGTAAACTCCGGCTGACGATCGGCACGCAAGTCCTCATCGCGAAAGCATTTTACAATTTGATAGTAGCGGTCGAAGCCGGAAACCATTAATAGCTGTTTGAACGTTTGCGGCGATTGCGGCAATGCATAAAACTCACCCGGATTCATTCGTGAGGGCACCACAAAATCGCGGGCACCTTCCGGTGTTGATTTGATGAGTACCGGCGTTTCTACTTCAATGAAATTCAAACCGTCCAGGTAGATACGCGTTTGCTGTGCCATTTTGTGACGCAACTGCAAACTTTCACGTACGGGGTTTCTTCGCAAATCCAAGTAGCGATATTTCATGCGCAAGTCATCCCCTCCGTCTGTTTGGTCTTCAATGGTGAAGGGTGGAATCTTCGAAGCGTTGAGCACTTCAATGGAAGTAACTTTTATCTCCACATCGCCGGTGGGCATCTTATCATTTTTCGACATACGCTCAGCAACGACTCCCGTCGCTTTGATCACAAACTCGCGCCCGATGGTGCGTGCTTGTGCCAACAGTGCAGCGTCTGATTTACCCTCCTCTAAAAATAGTTGCGTAATGCCATAACGATCTCTCAAATCGATCCACAATAGACTACCTTTATCACGCTGGCGTTGTACCCAGCCGGTGAGGGTAACGGTTTTGTTCACATCCGAAATTCGTAGTTCTCCGCAAGTATGGGTTCGCAACATGGCAAAATGATTAAATTTGAGGGCGCAAATTAATAAAAGCTTGCCTTCATCCGTTACTTATTCCAGAGGTTCATTCAATAAATTAACTATGTACAAACGATTGATCTTAATCAGTGTATTCTTTTTTTGCTTTACTCTCCCCAAGTTGGTAAAAACAAAGGTTTCCGAAGGGATCACCGTTTCTATGCCTGCAGGGCTCACGGCCATGACACCCGATGATATCATCCAACGCTATCCTTCTGTACGTGCGCCTCTGGCCGCTTTTACCAATGGCAATCGCACGGCCGATTTCAGTGTAAACACCTCTGCTACGCAATGGCCGGATGAGAATATCGAGCTGGCACAAAAGTTTTTTAAATCCGGCATTACCAATTTGTATGACCGAGTTGATTTTATCGATCAGGGCATTCACGTTGTGAACAAAAGGAAATTTATCTTTTTTGAATTTGAATCAAGGGTCAACGGCAACCGTATGAAAGAAGGAGAGCAGTCTGCTGTTTTCCGCTACACGTACATTCAATACCTGGTGGAGAAAGACAAGGCTCTGGTGTTCTCTTTCAATTGCCCCCGCGATCAACGCAGCGAGTGGCAGCCCACCGTTCGGGCGATGATGAAATCAATAAAAGTAAAATAGCACGAGTGAGCTTGTTAGCAGCCAAATCGCACGAGTACTTCATGGGCGAAGCGCTTAAGGAAGCCCGCAAAGCGCTAGATCTTGGCGAAGTGCCGGTTGGCGCGGTGGTGGTGTGTCAGGAGAAAATCATTGCCCGTGCGCATAATCAAACCGAGCAACTAACCGATGCTACGGCCCATGCTGAGATGCTCGCGGTCACTACGGCATCGTATGCATTGGGTTCGAAGTACCTGAACGAGTGTACCCTCTATGTAACGTTGGAGCCTTGTGTGATGTGTGCCGGAGCTTTGCACTGGGTGCAGTTGCAAAAGCTGGTGTTTGGTGCCGAAGATGTGCAGCGTGGTTACTCATTGGCGAAGAGTCCGCTCTTGCACCCGCGCACCGAGTTGGTGAAGGGAATCTTTGCGAACGAGAGCAAAGAGCTGTTGATGCAGTTTTTCAGCCGGATCAGGAACGGCTAAACCCAAAATTGTCAATAGGATTGACAATTTTGCCCTCCGGGCCGATGAATCCTGTTAATTGAGTCAGGATTATCGGGGTTAACCTCCTACGAGTCTTACACGACTGTAGGAGTCGTAAGACCTGACATTGAAAATCAACGAAGATCTTACTTTAAAGAAACAATGTGAACTAGTTCATTTTCAATCGTCAGCACGAAGTGCAAAAAAGTCTAATGACTTTTTTGGGCTAAAAAAAATGGCTCACGAGGAGCCATTTTAGTCAATACTTTAAAAAAGGACTTACACTTTCGTCTTTTTGATTTTCTTTTCTTCTACTCGCTTGCCGTTGCGGTGCTCACCTAAGATGATCACATCTTTGGTGGTTTCGTATTGTTTGGCTGCCTGAAACATAGCTACTTCTGTGTCGCGAATAAGGATCATACCGCTTTTGGCTCCTTTATTCCGAACTTCAATGTACCAGCCATCTTTCTTTTTCTTAGGCAAAATTGGAGGTCTTCCCATGTTTTTTGTGATTTATGGGCTTAAATAGCCCGTTTTGTGAAATGAGTGGCAAAGATACGGTTTTTAATGGCGATGGACAAGCCGCAATTTTGATCTTTACAGCCGCCTGTCAAATTCTATTCCCTCAAAATCAGGCGGTTAAGCGGTTTTCGGGTGGGTTTTAGGCTTGACTCAATCAAACGATAGGGTGGTTATGATCATTTTCCCTTAATCTAAACACGCCTTTTATGCAATTTGGATTTCTAACGCATATCTGGATATGATTCTTCTCTTTAAAACCGGCATTATTATAAATTTCATCACCTTCCCAAAAAACGCCTCTGACTGAGTCAAAAGGTGGTCGGTTAATCAATTTGTTTATCTGATGTATATTTTCAATAACGGCACAATCTAACTTTCTCAACAGAAAATCTTTACCGATTACTCCGCCATTAGTAGGTAGTGGAATGCCGCTATTTTTAAGTGCTTCATAACCGAATTTTAAGAACTGGATATTCTCGTAATCAAGCAAATCCAAACAATAACCTAAGTCGATTACTGCTCCAAAAAAGGCGGGATTTTTAATTTTTGAATTAGGAGGTGGATTTTCCGCAAATTCTCTGGCTCTGGTAGGGCTGTTCTCCCAGAAATAGATTCCATTGCCGAGCCAGTCGTAGGAATTCTTGTTGAACCTTATTTCTTGTCCTCCTAGAATTTTGTTGCAGACAGATTTATCGCATCAATGAAAGCCGAGGATTAGGCTTGAACGGGTTGAGTACATAGATCCTTATAAGGCTTTGTTAGTTGCCCTTTTTTGTCAATAACACCAGATGACACCAGGAACTTTTTAGCCTTAGCGGGGGATTTTATTCGCTTTGAAAATTTTTCAAAGTCTTCTATTAAAGATTTCCTATTTAGATCGCTCATATCCTTACGTGTTTCAAATTAACTAAAATGTATCAGAAAATAAAAATGATTAACGTAGGAGCATAATTCATTTAACGTGGATAAAGATCAAATTTAAATAGCGGACTGCCACAGTCCAATTTTCTACGCTCAGTAGGAGCCACCTGTTTATAGAAACTATTTTAGCGGTTTATTCGGCTCCGTTAGGAGCCACCTGTTTGCCCTTCGTTTTTTTTTAATCAAAGCGAACAGCTAATAGAATACCTAGCCTTTCCTCCGAATCACAAAACACTCCGGAAACTGCGCCATCCCAATTTTAGGATAATAGCCTACAGCCTTGGGTGCAGCCAGTAGCAAGAGCATGCTGTCATCTTCTCCGGCTACTTGGTGAGTCAGTCGTATTAATTCTTTGCCGATGCCTTGATGTTGGTATTTTTCATCCACGGCCAAATCTGACAAGTAGCAACAAAACGAAAAGTCACTCAACGCCCGCGATACGCCCACCAACAAATCACCATCCCAGGCAGACACCAATATATTTCCATGCTGCAACATTTTTTCAATGCGTTCCAGGCTATGCACAGGTCTACGTTCAGACAGTGTAGAGCGCTTCAGCACATCGATAAACTCATCCGCAGAAATGCTTCGATTGGTTTCGTAATGAATGTTCATGGCTAAGCTATTTTCAAAACAATCTTTCCAAACTGATTTCCTTCCTTCATTCGATCAAAGGCTTGCTTTGCATCGGCCAATGGAAAAACCTGATCGACCACCGGGATTAACTTACGGCTCTCCATAAATTCCAGCAGCGACAAAAACTCATCGCGTGTGCCCATAGTTGTTCCGAAAAGAGAAATCTGTTTGTAAAACAATTTTTTCAAATCAAATGATACAGTACTTCCTGCTGTTCTTCCAAAGTTTACAATGCGTCCGCCCGGCACACATAAGTCCACCAGCTTTTCAAAATCACTACCACCGGCACTGTCGATAATCACATCAAATCCTCCTGATGCCTTGACAGCTTGCTCCGCCCAATCCGCATTTTTATAATTGTAGGTATGCTGTGCACCCAGTGCTTTCGCGCGACTGAGTTTTTCATCACTTCCCGATGTTACCGACACGCGTGCCTGATACGCGCTAGCTAATTGCAAGGCCCACAACGCAGCGCCACCACCAATTCCTGTACAACGCGCGATAAGCCGTCAAGCCTGAGAGAGGGACTGCAGCCGATTGCTCGAACGATAAATGCTCGGGCTTCTCAAAAATATTTTTTTTCGAAATCACGATGTACTCGGCCATCGTTCCGTGATCGGGGTTTCCCAAAATCCGAAATGTATCTCCTTGCACGGCAGGATTCTTGCCCCAATCTAAACTCGGATTGATCACCACTTCCATTCCTACCAAAAACGGATCGGCATCTTCGCCTACATCTTCCACCACACCACATCCATCCGAGCCCAGCACCACGCCATCTTTGTGCAGCACCGATGCTTGCTCAAGCGTAGCCCACAAGTCGCGGTGGTTGATCGCTGCCGCTTTTAACTTCACCAACACCTGATCTTTTACCGGCTTGGGTTTGGGAAAATCAGTAACACCCCAAGGAAGATCTTTTCCTTTGAAAACAAGTGCCTTCATAAAAAATTGGGTTTATGACACCTCTAAAAATCCTTCTTTTTATCACCTCAACCCTTTCCCTTCTCCACAGAGAGAAGGGTGAAATTGAGTTTTTAAAGGTGCCTTAGTTAAAAAGTGTCAGGATACGTCGTACCCTGACACTCGTAGAAAAGTCTACTATTTCACGCGGTAGTTCCAACCGTGTACATCAGCCTCAATTCCTTTGCGGATGTCGTTCAACTTCTTTTTCACACGCAACTGAAAGCTTGCTTCTGTTACGGCAGGCAGGTGATAATCTGTGCCGTGAATGTTGATTGATGCTATTTGCGAAACCACTGCGGCTGTACCCACACCAAAAGCTTCCGAAATGGTGTTGTTTTTAAAGGCCTCTTCAATTTCGGCAACACTTACTTTGCGCTCTTCTTTTTCAATTCCTAAACTTTGAGCCAGCGTTAAGATGGAATCGCGCGTTACGCCATCCAACAATGAAGTCGTTAAGCGAGGCGTCACCAATTTTCCGTTGAGCACAAACATCACATTCATCGCACCCGATTCATCAATGTACTTGTGATCTTTTGCATCCGTCCACAACACCTGATCAAATCCTTGCTTTTGTGCGAGCATGGTTGGATAAAAAGCGCCACCATAGTTACCGGCACACTTTGCAAATCCGGTACCCCCTTCGGCTGCGCGCACAAACTCTTCTTCCACTTTCACGCGTACAGGTTTTGCAAAATACGGACCTACCGGGCTGGTCAAAATAATAAATTTATATTCTTCGGCTACTTTCACACCGAGCTTTGCTTCGTTCGCAAAAACAAACGGACGCAAATACAACGATGCACCTTCCGAAGTCGGAATCCAATCGGCATCTACTTCAATCAACGCAGCCAATGATTGTAAAAATAATTCTTCACTGATCGCAGGCATGCACATACGCTCCAGCGAGCGCAGCAATCTCTTGTGGTGACGCTCCGGTCTGAAAATCGTAATCACACCCTGGTCATTCTTAAAAGCTTTCATGCCTTCAAATACCGATTGGCCATAGTGCAACGCCAGCATCGCAGGCGATAGCTCCATCATTCCATACGGAATAATTTTAGGTTCTTGCCATTCTCCATTTTTGTAATCAATTACCAACATGTGATCAGAGATGTGATTACCGAAACCAAGATTGTTGAAATCTACCGATGAGAGACGTGATTTGGCTACGCGCTCAACGTGGATGGATTCTGTTAATACGGCCATGGTATTTAGTTTTTAAGTTGTTGGGTAAAATTACAGAGTTATGCGGAATTAAAAATTTTATTTCTTTAGGCGGCTTGGCTGTGCGAGGCGCCACAGCCACCGGGCTTTCCGCTGCAAGTCCTCGTGGCGCGAGGCGCACCACTGTGGGCTTTTCGCTTCAATCCCTAGCCGATGCACAGTGCGTAATTACTGCTTTGTGTGATAACCATACTTTCTCATCTCATTTGCAATGCCCACCGAATTTTCATCGCCTCTTTTCTCTAATTCTGAAATAATGTTGTGGTGATTTTTTTCGTCGCGGTTTTGGCTCAGTTTGAAACTCGCCTCCATTCGCTCAATCGCAATCTCAAAACCAATGGTGCCGCGCATTTCGGTATGTAAAAATTTGTGCGACATCGTATCTACCGATACCGGATGCACCGAATCTTTTTCATATTTATTCGTCAGTTGCCGCAATGATTCCAAAAGTTCTTCATCCGAAAGGGTACGAACTTTTCCGTACACATGCACTGCTTCATAATTCCATGAAGGCACATTTTCATGATCGTACCACGATGAAGAAACGTACGTATGCACACCTTGAAAAATCACAAGTACTTCTTCGTTTTGTGGCAGCTCACGCCATTGTTTGTTTCCGCGACTGATATGTCCGTGCAATTTGTTTCCTTCTAAAATCAACGGAATGTGTGTTGCCCACAGTTTGCCTTCTACGGTGCTCACTACAATTCCAAATCCGTTTTTACGAATAAAATCTCTGAGATCTTCTTCGTTTTCATTTTTAGCGTAGGCGGGTCGGTACATTGGTTATTTATTTTAGTGTGTAGCTCATTTTGTTTTAGGCGTCAGACCGCTTCGAGCGGTAGGACGCCAGTCTACTGCTTCGAGAGTATCTTTCAATCGCTCGGTGACCCACAATGAGTAGGCCAGATGTTGTTGAATGGTGTAGCTCATAGTTTTCTTAAAATTAGTTTTATAGGCGTCAGACCGCTTCGAGCGGTCGGACGCCAGTCTTGTTTATAGGCGTCAGACTGTATTGAGCGGTCGGACGCCGCATTTCTAATCAACAATAAACAACTTAACGCCTCGCTCGCTTCGTGTGCGATGTGCTTCTGCGCCATCACCCACCTGATACGACATGCCGGCTTTCAGTACAAACTCACGACCGTCTTCTAACTCAGTAATCATTTCACCCTCGATGCAAAAAATGAAGTGTCCTTTTTTGCACCAATGATCTGCCAGATAGTTCGCGGAATATTCTACCCTTCGCACGCGCACATCGCCAAAGTGTTGAACACGCCACGTAGCGTAGCCTGAAGTGCCTTCGTGGCGTTCACCATTTATCGTATTCCAATCGGTAACTCCAAACAATATGTTCGAATCAATTTTCATTTCGGAGTTGAGCTAGTACTTCATCTATTAGGTTAAGAACCATTGTTACATCTTCGGTAGTGGTTCGCCAATTCACAAAGGCTGCACGAATTCCTTTGCGGTCTTTGTAAACGGTAGGTGTCATAAACACCTGGCCGGTTGCATTGACTGCATTTAAAAACGTAGTTACCTCGTTGGGTTTCGTTTCTTCTTTCAGCGAGAAACAAACGGTATTCAAACGAACAGGCGCCAACAATTCAAATGCATTGGATTGCTTTACACCTTTGCCAAATTGCTCCGCATGGCCAATGTTATTGTCGACCCATTCGCGAATTCCTTCTTTGCCATACGCTACCAGTGAAAACCAAGCAGGCAAGGCTTTTAATCGTCTGGAGTTTTCAGGCAGAAAATTTAAATAGTTAAAGTTTTCAACTGGGTTGCCCAGGTAAGGTGCGTTTGAATTCTGAAAAGTCTCTACCTGCAACACACCGTGTTTCTGCTTCACAAAAAAGAGCGCACTCTCATAAGGCACATTCAACCACTTATGACAATCTACAGTAATGCTGTCCGCGTGCTCCCATCCATCAACTAAATGTTGATATTGCGATGAGCATGCGGCGAATCCACCAAACGCGGCATCAATGTGCCACCAAAAGGAATATTTTTCTTTCAATTTCGCAATCGCGGTAAAGTCATCGAAGTCTACCGTGTTGACAGTCCCCGCACTGGAAATTAAAATGAAAGCTTCGGTTGGATTATTTTTGAGATAGTGCTCCAATGCCTCCACATCCATCGCCTCCCGATTTCCTGGTAGGGTATCAATTTTAACTAAGTTGCTGCTGCCCACTCCGAGTAATGACAATGCTTTAATGGAAGATGAGTGTGGTGTGGTCGAAATAATTTTGATGGGGGAAGTGATGCCTTCTTTTGCAATATCTTTTCCGTGTTGTTTGCCTACCCACTGGCGACCGACTGCCATGCACGTAAAGTTGGACATCATGGCACCGGTGACAAATCCTCCAAAAAAATCTTTCGGCAAGCCAAAAAGATCCAGCACAAGTTGAATGGTTTCCATTTCGATGTTCGCAGAAACATCACCAACTCCTTTTAGTCCCTGTGGATTTTGATCGTATATGCTGGTGAGCCAATCTCCCGCGATGGCTGCCGGTGTGGTGCCGCCCGTAACAAATCCCCAATAGCGCGGACCGGATGAGGCAACCATCAATGGTTCAAAGCGTTCGTTGAATTGTTGCAATGCATCTAAAGTGCCTACACCTACATTATTCAAGTTAGTTTGCGTTTCCACAGAATGTGTCGTGGAGGTAGGACGATCATTGATCGTGTTGAGATACGCTTCGCCTTGCGAAACTATTTTTTCAAGCAACGCACCTAACTCTTTCGATTCTTTTTTTAATAATGAATTCATCTAGCGTAAAATCAATTCCATTTTTATGTCACTGCGTTTGTAGGGGCCATCTAATTCAACTTCTACAAAACCCAACTTGCGATAGAGTTGAATGGCCGCCACCAGTTTAGTGTTAGAGTACAAAATGATTTTGGTGGCTTTCATCACTTTAGCAGTTGCTATGGCTACAATGGCCAGTTTCTCTCCGATTTTCCTTCCCTGAAATTTTTCGTCAACCGCCATTTTGGTAAACTCCAAAATACTTTCACTCACACGCTTCAGCGCGACTACGCCTACCGGCTGATTGTCTACGAGGGCAATCAGAATTTCACCTCCGGCAGCTAGAATGTTTTCTTCCGGGTTCTGTAACACCGCTTCATCGATCGGTTCAATCCAAAAATATTTTTCGATCCACGCTTTGTTCAGCGCCTCAAATGCCGGTTGGTATTTGGGTTCGTACATTGCGACTTGAATCAGTGGAGTTTCCATGTCAGGCATCCCAGCTATAGTAATTATGATCGCGATCTAATTCAAAACCAACCTTGGGATACAAATTGTTACCGATAGTGTTAGTTTTGGCTGTTTCTAAAATCAATCCGCAACCATTGGTAGCACGGCAATGTTCTTTGGCTTTTTCAATCAAGGCAACAGAAAAACCTTTTCCCCGAAAGGAAGCATGCACAAACAAATCGTTGAGTAACCAAAGTCTTTTCATGCGTGTGGACGAAAAGAGCGGATACAACTGCGTGAAGCCTGTCATTTGATTATGGGCATCAAACGAAACGAAGATGACCGATTCGTTCGCTTTTATTCTGGCTTCCAGAAATTGTTTGGCACCTGCGATGTCCGATGGTTTTTTATAAAACACCCGGTACTGATCGAACAAATTCGATAGCGATTCAATGTGCTGTAAGGTGGCTTGTTCAACGCGTATCATTTTTTATTTCGTGTTAATGACGGTAGCATGTCCGGCTAATAATACCCAGTTGGAATTTACTTTCACCCATGTATCGGTTACGTAGAGTTTTACATCAAACGCATTTCTTTTATAGGTTCCTTTTTGTTGCAGAATGCCGGTGAGTACGGCCGTATTTTCAATTACTCTTACTTTTACTTGCGTGGTCTCATTGATTTCAAGCACAACATCAGGCGAACTGATATCATTCAACATGTCTTGTTTTGACTTCGTTTTGCCGGAAGAAGTAGTTAATACAAAATCATCCGCATAGATCAGGGCTGCCTCTTTCGTACGATGTGATGAAATCAGTTGATTCAACTCTTTGTCGCGAGCGATTACCGTTTCCTCAATGGAAGATGGACTCCACAGATTTACTACGATCATCAACCAACTGATCAGTACAATTTTCATAAACAACGAAATAGGTTACGATTCAAATTCAATTTTTATAGCAGAGTGCCGTCAACCAATATAAAGAGTGCCTTTCAAAAACAGTTTAGCTTCGCCACTGATCTCCACCCGGTTTCCATTTAATCTACAGGTTAACTCACCACCACGTGCTGAGATTTGACGTGCGGTAAATTCATTTTTATTTAACACGCTTGCCCAATAAGGTGTGAGTGTGGTGTGTGCTGAGCCGGTCACCGGATCTTCATCCACTCCGCACTGCGGACCAAAGAATCGCGATACGAAATCTACTTTTTCACCTGAAGCTGTAACGATTACGCCGCGTGCATTTACCTGAGCGATTTTCTTGAAATCAGGTTGAAGTTGCTGAACTTGCGCTTCATTTTCCAGCACCACCAGATAATCCGTTTTTCCTTTGAAAGTAGCTTTCGATTTTACTCCGAGCCCTTCTTCCAGTTGGGTGATGGCATCGACCGCTGTTAGTGTATCAATTGGGAAGTCCAGCGTGAGTTGATTACCTGATTTGGTAACAGTGAGCAACCCGCTGCGGGAATTGAAAACGATTTTATTTTCGGTATGACCTTCGTAACTAAATAATACAAAGGCAGTCGCGAGGGTAGCATGACCACACAAGTCTACTTCAACTGCAGGTGTAAACCAGCGTATTCGAAATCCTTCTTTCTCTTTTACGTAGAAAGCCGTTTCAGACAGATTGTTTTCCATCGCAATGTTTTGCATCACTGAGTCCGGAAGCCATTCGGTGAGCGGGCACACGGCTGCAGGGTTCCCTTTAAATACCTGCGATGCAAACGCATCCACCTGATAAACTTTTAATTCCATCGCGCCAATTTTTAATTCGAAAGTTTGGATTTGATATTCAACACTTTTCCGATGGAGCCAAGGCCTAGTGGATTAGTTTTTAATTGATACCCGCGATTCACCAAATAAATTCCCAACACGGTGATGCTGATCGCAAAGCCAATTTGAAAATTTAGTTTTTCGTTTAGCACCAACCAGCCCAAAATCACCGCTACAATCGGGTTGATGTACGCATACAATGAAACGAGCGTCATCGGTAATTTTTTGATGGCGTATGAATAACACGCATAGGCGGCCACCGATCCTACCAAAATCATGTAACCGAGTGAAAGGAGGACAGAGGGGTTCCATTGCACTCCGGAGTAATCGTCGAAAATCAAACTCAAGGGAATCGCGAAGATTCCGCCAAACAACATTTGTAGTCCGGCATTGAGAAAAGGATCGGAGTTATGATTTTTCTTTTTGATCCAAATACTTCCAATGGCCCAGCAAAGATTTGCGATGAAGGTGAGTATAATTCCCTTCAAATAATTAGCATTCGAGAATTCGGTGAGGTGTTCGCTAAAAATTAACAGAATGCCTGTAAGTCCGGTGGCGAGCCCGAGTATGATCAACCAATTGGGTTTTTCATCTTTCGTTACCAATACATTAATGAGTACGGTCCAGATGGGCATCATGGAACAGATGATAGCTGCGACGCCACTTGAAATGTATACTTCCGCCCACCCCACTACTGTGATGCCCAGTGTGATCATAAACAAACCGGATATCGCTTGATTGATCAGCGTGGCGCGATCGGGCCATTTTGCTTTACCAAAAAAGAGTGTGATTAAGATAAGAATCGGGCCGGCTGCTAAAAATCGCAGCATGGAAAACAGGAATGGAGGAAATTGCGTCACACCAATTCGTAATACTAGATAGGTGGTTCCCCAGATCAGGCATACAGCACCCAGCGCAAAATAAGCGAGTAAGTTTTTATCTTTTGTCATACATGAAATTGTGCAGCACGATATTACTAAAATCTCCAGGGATTCTTTTCAAATTTTGCTTTTGGTGAAGTTTCGCTTTTTGCAATGGATTGCATCGGCTTGCAGCAAATCAAATCTTCTGTTTTTGTTGTCGGAAAATGCAGTACGGCTTTTCGCAGAAAACCGGGAATTGTAAAAATAATGGTCATGTTTTCGTTTAGTTAAAACCAAAAAACAAAATGATGATGCCAACGATCACTCCAGCAATTAAAACCAACTTACGTCTCTTTCTCATGGATGAAACAAAGGCTCAAAGTTCTCTTTAATACGGCTAAAAAACAGTTTCAGTTTTAAGTATTTTAACCAGATCAGTTGATATTTAGAAGCATCTCTAAAAACTCCTTTCCCTTCTCTTTTGGAGAAGGGAGGGGATGAGGTGATTAATGGAAAGGTTTTTAGAGATGCGCGTAATTTACTTCACGAGCTGAGCAGCCACGGTAACGAGCAATGCGTTTTTGTAAGGGTTTGCTTCGGTATCGGAAGTTTGCATCATCCACAGTCCTGAAAAACCCACGCTAAAGAACAGATGCTCGCGGACTTTCATCCGGCTGTAGGCAACGGATAGTCCGCTTGTCCAATAATTGTTGTGATCAAATACATTATTGTTCCACCAAGCAGTTGAGATCACATCCCAATGGTGATTGGTATACGAGAAACGGAATCGATTAACCCAGTCTCTTTCTTCGGGAACGAGAATTAAGTTTCCAAATAATGTCATGTGTTCAAAACTTAGTTGAGGATGAAGTTTGGCTGTTGTGATCAAAATAATTACTGCATCCGAACCGTGGTCGGCCACGCCCTGTTCCTGCTCAAGGAAAGAGCCCACATACGGTGTCAACGTAATCTTGTTCGACAATTTAAAATTTCTGTAAACAGAAATGAGCGAGAAGTTGTAGAACGTATTGTGATCGTACAAATCCATTCCCTTAAATAGGAAAAATCCCCAATTATTCTTTTCGATGGTGAAGTTGATATCGAAGGAAGGATTTTCAGTAGCTAATCGACCACCATAATTAAAAATCGCTTGTGAGTGTAGACGTGCAGTCAATCGCCAATGCAACGGCTTCTTTTCAACTTTGATCGTGTCTTTCGTTTGCGCCCACAGCGGTGAACTCAGCGTACCAGTTATTAAAAGAAATGTTGCGAATATGCAGTTTTGTAGTGCGCTCATGTATTTAATTTTCGGCAAAGGAGAATGATTTGCACTCCACTCGAAACCCGAATGTTGCTATCAATTCTACAAATTTTATTGATCGAACGATAAAATAACAGTTTCAGTTTTATTAACTTTGACCAGATCAGTTTAACACCTGGCGAATTTGAAAATGGAAACTGCCGAATTGAAATCCGATCATTTGTACCTGGAAGTAGCTGAGCGCATCGAGCAACTCATCGAGAAGAAATCACTGAAGGTAGGTGATAAACTATTGTCGGTGCGGTCGCTCAGCAAAGAACAAGGTATTAGTCTTAGCACGGCTTTTCAATCGTACTATCATTTAGAAAGTAAAGGATTGATTGAAGCGCGACCGCAGTCCGGATACTATGTCAAATTTTCTCCGAAGGATACATTTGAAATCCCCACGTGTTGCGAACCGACCAATGAAGTGCTGCCGGTGAGTGTGGATGAAATGATTACGAGTGTGTACTTTGATTTGCGTTCGCCCAAGCTTACTTCCTTTTCACTCAGTTCACCCGACCCGAGTTTGTTACCGGCAGCTAAGTTGAATAAATCAGTGATGCACTCACTGCACAATTCGCCCGATCATTGTTTGGGTTACGAACACATTCAGGGCAATGAACAATTGCGCAAACAAATTGCACGACTCAGTTTTAATTGGGGCGGTGCGTTGAGTGAACAAGATGTGGTGGTGACGGCGGGATGCATGGAAGCACTATCGTTGTGCTTGCAGGCAGTTACCAAGCCTGGCGATGCAGTGGCAACCGAGAGTCCTACGTTCTATGGAATTTTCAGAGTGATGCAGAGTTTAGGTTTGAAGGTGGTGGAAGTTCCAACGGATCCAAACACCGGAATTGATTTGAATTATCTGGAGAAGGCCATTCCGAAGTTTAAGATCAAAGCATGTTTGTTCGTTTGTAATTTCAATAACCCCGTGGGCAGTTGCATTCCCGATGAAAAGAAGAAGCAATTGGTGGAGATGTTGGCGAAAAAAGAAATTCCGTTGATTGAAGACGACATTTATGGTGAAATGTATTTTGGCAAGAGCCGCCCGAAGACCTGCAAGACATTTGATAAGAAAGGCTTGGTGCTGCACTGCGGATCATTTTCCAAATCATTAGCTCCCGGTTATCGCATTGGTTGGGCGGTGCCCGGAAAATTCAAAGACAAAGTGATTAGTTTGAAACGTATGAACAATGTATCCACCAACACGTTGGCACAAGCCGCCATCGCGCACTTTTTACAAAACGGTCGCTACGAATTGCACCTTCGCCATCTGCGTAAAGCATTGCACACACAGTGTTTGCGCTATCTGCAGGCTGTGTGCGACTATTTTCCGGAGGATACGCGCATTACACGTCCACAGGGCGGCTTTGTGCTATGGGTGGAGCTGAATAAGAAGGTGGATAGCTATAAATTGCACAAGCGTGCGTTGAAGCACAACATCGGCATTGCACCCGGACAAATCTTTTCATCACAGGGGCAGTTTCATAATTACTTCCGATTGAGCTACGGTGCGCCCTGGAGCGATAAGATTGACAAGGGGCTAAAAACACTGGGTGAGCTGGTGCGAAAGTATTAGTTTGCTTTCTGTCACTTTACGAACTTATTACGTTTTTCAGTGTTATATTTGAGGTGGCATAATTCATGTCCAAGTAAATAAATTGTTAATCACTAAAACATAAATCTTAAATCACTATGGCCTTTACACTTCCCGCATTACCGTATGCAACGACTGCATTAGAACCACACATTGACGCACGCACCATGGAAATTCACCATGGAAAACACCACAACGCGTACGTAACGAATCTCAATGCTGCATTAGCCGGCAAACCAGAAGAGAATCAATCCATCGAAGAAATTTTAGCAAACATTTCCAAACATCCGGCAGCGGTTCGCAATAATGGTGGTGGCCATTACAACCACAGCTTGTTCTGGACCATTCTAGGACCGAACGCTGGTGGCACACCAACAGGCGCTTTAGCCGATGCCATCAACGCAGCTTTCGGAAGCTTTGACGAATTCAAAACAAAGTTTGCTGCTGCAGCTACCACACGCTTTGGCTCAGGCTGGGCATGGTTGATCAAAGGTGCCGATGGAAAGTTGGCCATCACCTCCACACCGAATCAAGACAATCCGTTGATGGACATTGCCGAAGTAAAAGGCACACCCATTTTAGGGTTGGATGTGTGGGAGCACGCTTACTACCTGCACTATCAAAATCGCAGACCGGATTACATCACTGCCTTTTGGAATGTGGTGAATTGGGCAGAGGTAGCGAAGCGATTTGCATAGTTAGTTGAAGAGATGAGTAATTTAGAGAGTCCGGATGCAGAGCGCATCCGGACTTTTTTATTGTGGATAAATTTACACAGAACGCGAAGGTGTTCAATAATTTTATAAGCGGGTCCTGGGTTAAGCTCCGAAGTGATGGAATTTGTCCAAAAAAATAAGCGCCACCTACAAAAGGAGGTACAAGTTTAGTTTGGCGAGTAGACTCTAACCGCAGTTTTCAGAATCTCGTCTTTATTCAATGTCATTCTCTTTGTCTTTCGTTGATTATACATCTCCATTTGATCTGTATAATGTTTGCTATCACGTTTGCCGGATGAACCAAAGGCTTGTGATGTTTCAATCGAAACTCCATTTTCAGAAAACTGAGCAAACATAACGAAGCCATCACCGCGATCAAATTTCAATCTCCCGTCTTTTTCAAGTGTAGGAATAATCGCTGCCATAACATCCGGATAACCACTTAACGGCAAATCTACTTTGCCTCTTCTATAGCGAAGCAGATCGCCCAGTTTTACCTGTGTAGTTTTAAAATGCTTTAATAGATGTTTTTTTGAAAAGCGTAAAGCTTCCACGTATTCGTTTTCCGAATAACTTTTCTTATCAAAGAAAGAAGTTAAACCTTTGTTTTGATAAAAATACCAGGTGGTGAGCAGGAATAATCCAGCCCCTTCGCTCTCAGCGTTATTTAACCGATCCCACTTTCGCAATAGATTGATTTGTGCTGAAAGATCGGAATACTTAACGGTATCTAACAAACACATGTCATCCAGAAAAGTGAGCGACTTGCTTTGCTTCGGGAGTTGTATGTCATACTTCAATTTCCTGAACTCATCATAGCTTACTTTTTCACCAAACTCTTTTAGCAGTTCATCTACGCGCAATGCTCTATTATTTTGTCCGTTATACCTATCCGAAAAGTACGAGGGGTAATCTTTTAGTTTATGGTTCTCGGTACTATCGGTAGCATTAAATGCACTGTTATTTGTATTGTATAAATAGCCAGCCTTCGGGTTTGTATAGTTTACCATTTCCTCTATGCCATGGAAATCAGTCCACAACGTTTTAGAAGTATTGCCAGGCAGGGTCTTTCGCCAACTATATTCGGGATTGCGTTTAGGGACCAGCCCATTGTTCACTAAATAAATCGAATCTTTTCTGTCGGCATATATAAAATTCTCGATCGGAAAATACTCAATAGCCTTTTTAAATTCTGCTAAGGAGGTAGCCTTATTCATTTTATACAATTGCTCGGCTGGAGTGACCCGCATAAGTGAACCAGCGCGGACTGAGAAATAACCATTTTTGTTTTTGAATGTTGCGCCATACTTGCTCCAGTATCCTTTTCGCTTCACACCAACTTTAATGCCCGCAAACACTTTAACTTTTAGCTTTATATCAAATTCTTGTAACGTCACCCATTCACCATCAAATTTATATTGCAACGTTTTGTCGCCCTTCATTTCTAGTTGAAAGACATCAACCATGTCAAGGGCATTAGTGGTCGTCATCCATCCTAAATATTCATTCGCACCAAGACTGGGTGTCAACGCACCATTCCAAACTCCACCATGCATATTCAATCCTTCTTCACTGCACAAGTGGGCTTCATAAATAGAACCAAAGCCATCGATTGGTTGATGCGGGTTAACGAGTAGAAACGTGTTTCCATTCTCTGTCATTTTTTTGCTGATCGCCACTCCATTCGATGCTCCTACCGATTGAAATAATTTCCAATTCACTGTGTCAGCACGATTATTTAAAATCCGCGAAACGGCAGATCCCACACCTTGTTCTTGCGCCAGAGCAATGCAATGGGCAGCAATGATGTCTTTACCCGTCATTGGAAAGATAGATTTAAGCAGGACTTCGTCAGGATGCTTTGCGGCATAGTCATTTACGCCCTGCACAAAGGCATCCAAATAATTTCGGAAGTTTAAAGAGATGTCTTTTTCATAAAGGCTATCTACCAGGTCTTTTATTTTGAATGCTTTGAAGGCATAATCATATACCACCGCATCCATGCCCTTATATTGAGCATAGATACCTTTGCCAGCCATGTATAGTTCTTGCATGGTGGCAAAATTATCCTCTGCGTTGGCCCATGCTAATCCATAGGCAACATGCGCATCGGTTTTGCCGAAGATGTGTGCTACACCCCAGGCATCTCTGGCAATGCTTACTTCCTTAGGATTAATAGGAGTTGGATAGAAATCTCGTGGTTGACTAAAGCAACTGATTGAAAGCACGAGTAGTAACGCTAGCGTAGGGATTTTCATAAATTGAGTCTTTTGCTTTATAGACAACCACTGCCTTACTTTCACCTATTCGAAAAATGAAAATATAAACAGGACAACAGCACATGGATTCATTATATACTGATAGTTTTTTCGCGAGATAGTTATTGAGCAGATAGATATTTCAAAGTAAGCTGATCAAAATTACTTAGCCGGTCATCCGTAAAAATTCCATGATGATAATGATCAAGCTTCTTTAATAGATATGCCATTGTAGCTTGCTCTTGTTTTGATAAATTGCCAGCCACCAGGTTAGTTACTTGGTGCATTTTAGGGAGCACAGCCATCAATTCATTTCGTCCACTCGGTGTGATGGAAACACGTTTACTTCTTTTATCTTGGGTATCGTTCGCCTCTTGAATCAATCCAAGACTTAGCAACCGTTTAATGATCTCTACTCCGGATGTCTTTTCCATGATGTTTTTATTGATCAACTCCGTTTTTGTAAGACTTTCAAAGGTTAAGAGAATAATTAGATAGCTGAATTCTTCACCCGTCTGGATTTTACTTCCCTCCAAGGCTTTTTTGATATAGCTTTTCGCATAGCGGTTCATAATGATGACAAGCCTCGCAATAACGCTATGCGTTTCTTCCCCCATCTCGTTTACAACAGCCGGTGCATTTTCGCCACTAATATTTCGCTCTAGAATAGAGTCGTTCAATTGGGTATTTAAGTATCCCACAAAGTCATTAAGAGTAAGATTTTCTTCGTTCTGATTCTCGGTCTCAAAAGCACTCAAATGTTCAATTAGGGCCTTTAAAATCTCTTTTGTCTTCATTTTATAAGATGTTTACACTTCAAAAATAGTAAAAAAGAACAATAACATTGTAACATTTTACTTTTAAATATGTTTATATACTATATTTGCATGAAATAATACGTAAACAATATAATAATGGCTGTTGCGACAGTAATATCTGCTAGTAAGGAATATAAAACGGGCGACACGTTGATTACTGCGCTCTATCCTTCAAGTGTGGAGTTCCAAAAGGGCGAGTTGACCTTAATTATAGGGCCATCAGGCTCGGGTAAAACTACCTTGCTCTCACTTTTGGGATGTGTCATTTATCCGACTTCAGGCGAAGTTTGGATTGAAGATCAACGTGTTAATGATCTCAATGAAAATCAGCTGGCGAAGCTTCGGCTGAATAAAATTGGTTTTGTTTTTCAAAGCTTTAATCTGATAGCTCCGCTGAATGCGCTCGAAAATGTCATGCTTCCGCTCGAGCTGATGAACGTTCCGCGTAAAGAAGCTCGCGCTCGGGCAGAAGCAGCTCTGGCAAAAGTAAACATGAGTGACCGGATGAAGAACCTGCCGAAAATGTTAAGCGGTGGTCAGCAACAGCGTGTAGCAATTGCAAGAGCATTGGTGACGAACCCGCCCCTTATACTATGCGATGAACCCACGGCAGCATTGGACACAAAAAGCGTTGGTGTAGTAATGGAAGAATTAAAATTGCTTGCCAGCGAAGGAAAGGCACTGGCCGTAGTCACCCACGATTTACGCCTGAAGCAATTTGCAGATCGTATTATTTATGTGAACAACGGAAAGGTTTCAATGAATCCAAGTGAAGAAGATATTATTCACTAATGATTCTTGGCTTAACAATCAATTTGAACTAAAAGATATAATTATATAAAATGAAAAAACTAATTCTAATCATTGGCATTATCACAGCAGCTTTAACGCTTTTACTAATCACATCAGAACCAACAGCGGCTCAAACAGGAAACATAAGTGTTACCATATCCAACTTGAAAAGTGATAAAGGAAAATGTCTGATCTATGTATATAAATCAGAGGAAGGTTTTCCTGACAAGCCTCAACTTGCTTTTAAGAAAATTGTAAACGAAGTAAAGGGAGGCAAGAGCATCTATCAGATTACCGATTTGCCTAATGGTATTTATGCAATAGCCGTTGTGCATGACGAAAATGATAATGGCAAGATGGACACCAACTTTGTGGGTATTCCCAAAGAAGGCATTGGCGTGTCAAACAATGCAAAGGGAAGTTTTGGCCCGCCTAAATTCAAAGACGCAAAGTTCAGTCATGATAGTACAGGCTCGACAATTAACATTACGATTTCTTATTGATTACTATTTAAAATTTTAAATATGCGCTCATCATTCATTTTTACTTTACCACTCATTATCCTCGTTTACGGTTGCGGTTCATCATCTTCAGATGATTCTTCAAAGCAACCATCTGATCAATCAGCCATTAAGAAGCAAGCAGACTCCATTCAGATTGAGCAAGTATTGGCACAAGCTCGAATTGAGCCGGAAGGAAAGATTTCGAAGCTGGCATCTCCGGTCTCTGGAATTGTTGTAAAGCTTTACAAAAAGGAAAATGATATGGTTCAAACAGGAGATGTACTTGTTGAACTTGATCATCAAATCGAGTCCGCAAAACGCACACAAGCAGAAAGTAGGCTATTTACACAGCAAGCAAAAATAAAGATGATTGGCTTTGAGATTGAGGAATTCAGATCAAAATACAACAACAAAAAGAAAGAGCTGAATCGCTTGCTCAACTTATTAAAGAACGGCTCAGAAACACAACAGCGGATCGATGATGTGGAAACTGAACTTCACGTATTGGAAACTTCGGTGAAAAAATCAGAAGCTAATTTAGAAATGGCCAAAGCCGAATTAGCCGAAATTAAAAATGACGTTGAACTCACGAAGCGTCAGCTTGAACAGCGTTACCTCAAAGCTCCGGCCAACGGCAAGTTGATTTCCATGGAGGCCATAGTAGGTGCATCAGTGGACACACAAGCTTCTTATGCTGAATTCATTCCTACCGGTAAAATCATTGCACGCGCAGAAGTTGATGAGTTATTCTCCAATCAGATAAAAGTGGGGCAAAATGTAGATGTTCGCGTGGTTGGAAACGAGGATGTAATCACTACCGGAACTGTTTTCTATACGGCACCTACACTTAAAAAGAAATCGCTCTTCTCAGAGAAGGCGGGCGACCAGGAAGATAGACGGGTGCGCGAAATAAAAATTGAATTGAAGGAGGAAGACAAATTGCTCATTAACTCTCGTGTGGAGTGCGTTATCAAAATCCTGTAATTATGAATCGAATTACAAACATATTTCTGGTAGCCTTTCGATTTGTAAAATACGATAGAGCTAAAAGCATTGGCGTATTGGTGGGAATAGTGATCAGCACTTTTTTGATTGGACAACAAATTGGTATTGCCACTTTTTTAACCGGGCTTATGAGCGGCCTGATTGATAATGCGGAGGCAGATATTTGGGTAATTGATAGTCGTTCAAAAGATATCAATCAAATTGCTCTTTTGGATGCAAAGAAAGTAAGAGACGTTCAAAGTATACCGGGCGTTCAATCAGCAGAGCCACTTTTGATTGTTGGCAGTAAGGCTAATTTTAAAGATGGTTCTACCGCAGTGATTTCATTGATCGGTAGTAATCCACCATTTTTTGCTGCCGGCCCACCGGCTCGTAAAGTAACGGAAGGTGATCTTACGAAATTAGTAACCGAAGGCGCTGTAACGGCGGACTTCTACGACCGAGCTAATTTTGGTGGATCTGCTGAAATAGGAAAAGAATTTGAAATCAGCGGAAAGCGTGCTGTATTGGTAGCGCAAACGAAAGGTGTTCGCGGATTTGGCGGCATCTTTATGTACACCTCTATTGATCGAGCCAGGTATTTTGGAAATGCTTCTATAAATGATATCAGTGCTGTTTTAATTAAAATCGATAAAACGGCCAATGCAGATACAGTGGTGGCGAGAATCAACAAAATGATTTATGGGGTGCGAGCTTGGAAAGCCGTTGACATCAAAAATTCTACCATCAATACTATTTTAACAACATCAGGAATTGGTGCCAGCACAGGCTCGCTAATTGTTTTCGCGATCATTGCCGGTTTCTTCATTATTGGATTAACAATGTTTTCATCGGCACTAGATCGACTAAAGGATTACGGAACATTAAAAGCAATTGGGGCCACCAATGGTTATCTCCGTTCGCTTATTTTGGGTCAAGCGTTTTCATTTGCTTTAAGCGGATTTATACTCGCATTCATTTTGTTAACGGGATTTAGAAAAGGAGTAGAATCATCAGGCTTAGTGTTTAGTTTTTCACCCATAGTTATTGCTTCGCTATTCGGAGTTACGCTTTTTATTTCGTTGTTCGGTGCGGTGTTTGCCATCAGGCGAATAAGTGGAGTAGAGCCTGCATCTGTTTTTAGAGGTTAATCAATCCAATTTATCATGAAGAAGTTTTTAGCATCTATTTTGTTATCGATCAGTGGCTCTGTCTGTATGGGGCAATCTACTATCAATCTGTCTTTAGAAGAAGCGATCCAGTACGCAATAAAGAATAAACCAAGTGCTAAAATTGCTGTGCTGGATGTCACTATCGCTCGCGAGAAATTACAAGAATCCAAAAGACGGTACATAACCGATGTCACGTCTGATTTTACTATTCAGTATAATCCAACCATACAAACCAGTATTATTCCAATCGGGCAGTTTAATGCACAAAATCCAACGAACGAAACGCGTGCCGTTCAATTTGGCCAACCGTGGTCGAATAGTGCAGGCATACGTGCGAAGCAGACGATTTTTGATCCGGCACTGAATGGAGAATTGAAAGAGCGAAAGCTGGAAGTTTCTTTAGCCGAGCAGAGCATCTTAACACAAAGAGAGAAATTGATTTATGAAGTTTCAAAAGCGTACTATGCGTTGACTTTGGCAAATGAGGAATTGAAGTATGCCGTCTCCGATACGCTGAGAGCATTTAAACTTTATCAAGTGGCATCAGATCGGTACACGCAAGGTCAGACTAAAACAATTGATCAAAAACAAGCTGAGTTTAATTTAGAAACAGCCCGCTATAATTGGATGAAGGCAAACGCGAATGTAGATAACGCAATTTACTCTTTGCTTTACCAAACGGGCTTATCAGAAAACCAATCGATTGTTTTGACTACTAATTTTTTAACAATAGATGGGGCTATTCCGGTAGGTTTAGATTCGTCCTCAGTTACCAATCGGGCGGATTACAAACGAACCATGCTTCAAAATCAACTTTATACACAACAAGCATTTTCAGAGCGATCTAAGTTATTGCCTGTTGTCTCACTCAACGGCTTCATGGGAGTTAACCAATTTACCAAATCATTCAATCTATCAGAAAGTAACTCTTGGTTTGGTAATTCCTATATTAATTTGAATGTACAGGTGCCGATCACTTCTTTTTTTACACGAACGAAAAGAGTTCAACAAAGTCTGCAGAAGGCGAAACAAAGCGAATTGGAACTTGAACAAGTAAAGCAACAATACACCTATGATTGGAAGGCAGCTACAAACAAGTTAAAGGTGGCGTCACGACACTATACGTTGCAATTGAAAAATATAGAGTTGGCCAATCAAAATTATACTGATATCTCTTTCGCTTATCAGCAAGGCCAGGCACTAGTGTCTCAATTGCAGCAGGCTGATACAAATGTGAAAGAAGCGCAGTTAAAGTTGATAACAGCGTTGTACGAAGTTTTAAGTAATCGGCTAGAGATTGAGCGATTAAGCGGATTCCAATCAAATAAGGTAGAGGCAAATTAAATTAAATAGAAAATGAATCACTATTTTATAATACCTGGTCTGGGGAATTCAGATTCCCAACATTGGCAATCATTCTTTGAAAGATCAGGATCAAATTTTAAACGTATTAATCAATTCGATTGGCTGACACCAACGTGTGACGATTGGATTAAGAAAATAGACGATACCATTTCTTCCTACGATCTTTCTTCCATTGTATTAATCGGACATAGTTTGGGGTGTATGGCAATAGTGCATTGGGCGAATCGTTACCGAAGAAGAATAAAGGGTGCTTTGTTGGTTGCCCCGAGTGATGTGGAAGCGCCACAGTACATATTTTCTACGAATGGATTTAATCCTATTCCGCTTACGGAGATTGCTTTTACTACAACAGTTGTTGCCAGCTCAAATGATCCGTGGGTATCGTTAGAGCGAGCTGAGCAATTTGCGAATGCATGGGGAAGTAAGTTTATCAATTTGGGTGATGCAGGCCACATCAATGTATCATCCGGACATACTAATTGGGAGCAGGGATTAGAGATTTTGAAGAATATGAATTCACCCATATTATAAACTCGTTTCTCCTCAGGCTGTTCGACCTATTCCGTTAGAGCATGTCGAACGATAGATAATGTAGGTTTGCAACCTGCATATAAATTTATGGCATTATAAATACTTTTTATCTGACGTTCGCCTGTGCAGCGTTAACAGGGCAGCGTTGATAAACTCCTGCTCCCTAGCTTTCATCTGCGCTTAAATCTATTCTTTGTCTACATCAATATGGTTACTCAATTGGGCATTATGGCTCTGTTGAACATTTTGGAAGATGCAAAATGATTATTTTACGACTCATCGCTTGCCCTTACGCTCAACTGATTTCCATACCTTGTTATCCTAATTGGATCATTAGCTGAAGCCACACGTACTTCCAGCCAGTAACCTGTATACTCCAATTTATCTGGTACAATAAATTCAAGTCTAGTCGATTGATTAAATCTAATGTCTCGTATTGGAATAGCTATGTTTTGATTGTTGACAAGAAAGACACCAGAATCTTGTCGACTTGCATTAATTTCAAGGTTTTGTCCTTCAATAATTGCCTTTTTGCCAGTCGTGATGTTAACATACGTATTGCTTTCAGTGTCAATAAAGCTTTTGATCACCGGATAAGTTGGTGGATAAGTTGGTAACCAAGTTAAATCAAATAGCCAATCATTTTTGATATCAAATTTCTTTAGATCGCGAATATCATTTTCCTTTTTGATGATTAGATCTAAATGATCTTGAGACTTTTCTCTTTCGCTTTTAAACTCCAGGTTAGCATATCTCATCCTATCCAACGCATGCATAAAATGAGTGAACTCATCGTTTAGGTCATCTTCTAATGCAAATAGTTGATGGATCATTTCCTTGTAGGGGGTTCCCCTTTGATGGGTTTGTATAGCCATTTCATAATGAACAATAGCTTTTTCGAAATTGTATTTAGGGGATAAGGCTATCTTTTCATTTTGTTTGTCAATTAAATGCCGCAGTCTTGTTCCATGCCTTTCTTCAAACAGACCAGGTTCAAATCTTGATAGACCTCGATAAACAATTCCCCACCAAGCTAGCTTTTTGTAAACAGCCGCTGTAAACGAATGCCCAATCATAAAATCATTTCGTTGGGTGTTGGTAATACGCAGTACTTCCAACAGACAGTATATTGAATCTATGCAATAGTCGTAAAAATTACTTGTGCCATTTCTAATTTCATTTAGAGCAGACATACTATTACATGTGGAATAAGTATTAAAAAGATCAATAAACGTACTGTAGGTTATCTTTTTATGTTTGTAGTTATCCCCAAATAACTCTATCATTGATTCTTTAAACCTGCTGAAATTGTACTTTGCCTTAAAATGAAGCTCCATTAGACGTACATATTGGCTTTGCACGATGCTATATTCATTTATGCTGTTTATGTAAGTCTTCACAATAGGGTTATAACTACCAACATTCATTTTTAGTAGTATCTCCATATAAACAACGATGGCTTCAATTGCATCGGGTGCATTCGGTGCGGCTTGTATAATAGAAAGTAGTTCTTCGTTTGTAGCCCTTACAAAAAGTCCCGGTGAGGCTGCTTCATAATTATAGGTACCAATATAAGCTCTTTGGTTGTTATCATATTGATTATGGTTAAGTTTAAGGATTTCAATCAATTCTGCTGAGCTGTATTCACAAATAGATTCCCGCGTAGACAAAATCTCGCTGCCATTGTAAAATCCTGCTACTTCCCTTATTAAGTAGAGTTTTTTCAGTCGTTGTTCTGCTGCATCACCATAACAAGCTAATTGCTTGAATGTAGCAGAAGATTTATCCCATATCTTATGCGCGAGGCTTAGGTTATTCTCACCTCTAGGTCCACCGGCTGACTTTAGGTCTTCCAAGTATTTCGACTTATTACCTTTCGAATAAGTTAAAAGCGCATTGCCGGCTTTGGAAAGATAATCAGCAGTAGCCATCAAATAATTGAAATTATTGCTTTTTATTAAACTTTCAACCGCTGACAACGCGAGATTAACTAGGGCTGGAATTGTCTCATTTTGATTTATACTCTTCTTTTGATTTATTCTCTTCTTTTGATTTATACTCTTCTTTTGATTTATACTCTGATCTTGATTTTTACGCTCATTCGCTAAAATTACTATGTTCTCAAGGTACTGCCGAGCTATCCATGCTTCAGCTATTCGGTTAGCCATAACCAAATCATCATTTCTAAAAAAATATAGGTTAATGAGTTTATGGTATGTTTCGGTTCTTAGCGAATTTTCCTGAATAATATTTTGCAAATGATCTCCACCTTTATTTTTTTTTGTTTCAAAGTGTTTACCGAAAACCTCTTTTATGTTAATGTATTCTTTGACCACATCTCTTTTCCGTAGGCCTGTTGGAGTTGTTTTTTCTACTAACATTAACTTTTGTAACGCTATTTGCCCTATTATCTTGGCAAAGACTATCGAATCGATATAAACCTCTTTTGATTTGGTTGGAATGCCTAGTAACAATCTGTTTATATCATTACAGATGGCGAAAGCTTTGGTAAAATGCTTATTTTTTTCGTAGTTGAGCGAAAGGAGCAGCATCCAGCGCACCACACTCACAAGGTCGTTATGAGAGAAATGATACTCCCATTTCTTGGTATTGCTATTGATAGGCAAATAGGGCTTAACAGCCAACTCATAATAAACAATTGCCTTATCATATTCTTGGTCGAAATAATTCAAGTCACCTAAAATTCTTAGAATAAAACCCCTGAGCGATTCGTCCCTCGGCTCATCCTTTTTGTCTTTGTTTAGAGAATTAGCTTCTTCGAGTAATGCTTTATAAAACCCTTTGAGATTTTCCGATTCATCTAGCGTAAAGTTATAAACTGCCGCTTCGCTTTGGTTTATGTTTGACAGGAAGCGTATTTCATTACGAAGGCGGCTGCTGAACTTAAAATCGAATAAGCCATTTCTTATTTCACGCAGCCAACGGTCTTTTGAAAGCGAAATAAGAAAGTTAAGTTGCTTATGTATGTCTGGTTCTTTGGATGTGGAAATTATCTCGTAGATATACTCCAAATGGTGGCGCGAAAAGGCTGCATTGTGGTACTTAAAGATATGATCCCACAAGAAAAGGGTCGAGATTATTTGCTTATCGCTATGGTTGGCTATAAAGGTGGAGAAGGAATAAAAGAAAGGTGCGTTCAAAAAAGAGTTTAGCCCAAGCTTGTATTGGTCGGCTTCATCAAACACCAATACATGTTCGGCTTCGGATTTATAGGTTTCATTGGAAAGGCCTCCATCATAAAATTCATAGTCAAAATTAGGATCGAAGCGATCTGTTGCCAAGTGAAGTTCTCGGAACTCTCGCTTGGTCATCAAATATTCTTCAAATAAACTTACCATTCTTTTGGGCGAACCCTTCGATCGAAAGGTGAGGTAGGTAATAAAGCACTTCAATATGTAATAATGCTTTACACGCCTTTGATCCCACAATTCAGCATACGAAGGATCGTTATAGTTCTCGTTGTCAAATAAATTATAATCTCTCTCCCTATGATCGTGATCCCATAAACGCCAGTCACCGAAAAAATCATTCAGGGTATTGCAAGTCTTAGCATTGCGCGACAAGAATTGACAAACAAATTGTTCAACCTGCGCACTCATGTTTGAGGTATGGTTGTTAAAATCAGAGAGCAGGCTGGGAACATAAATCACCTTATGAAAAATACTGCCTAAGTACGCATCGCGTTCAGTAGTATCGGCTAAGGCCGCGTCAAACATCTCCGAACCTGAGATGAAATAAAACTTGGCTTTAGCACTAACAAAAAAATGCTTTAGTTCCCCGAGAAGCGTAAAAATCAGTTCCTTTTTATTTTTAATTTGCTCGTTGGTGGAGTTTGCTTTTTTGCCCTCAGCCGCTTCTAGCTTATCCAACTCATCAATTACAAATATAAATTTGACAGGAAAGAGCAAATGCGATTGTGCATTGTCGATAATCTCTTTTAACTCAAACGCGATTTCTTTTTCTGTGAGTTCTAGGTATTTTCGGTTAGTTGGAATTTTAATAGATGGACCGCCCCTCTGAAAGCCAATATTGTATTCATTACCGCTTAGCTCGTTTGAGGAAATGCGTTGGTTGAGCGTTTTCAGTCGCTTCAAGTTTTTTCGTTGAGAAGGGTCCATTCTTAATATGATGGCCATGAATTCCAGTATGGCAAGGCTAGATAAGTATAATAAAATAGCACCAAGCAAAGAACCCCTTGGTAAGAAGTCAATTACCAATTTAGGCAAATGCTCAATGATGTAAACAAAAGAAGTTACGAATTCAGTAGGCATCCCAATTATCAATAGGCTAACCAGGGGCACGGGCAATAGGTACCAAATAATATGCATTACCTTCAATATTTTCTTCTTGTGGCTGTAATGGCTATAAATACTCCACGTAAGGTTCTTCAATACTTCAAAAGACGTTAGCTTTTGCCCTGAAAGATTACTTTCTACTACAATGTAGCGTTCTATGGTAAGTAGCGAGGTAAACCAATTGAGTATTTTTTCTTGTGATACCACCCACTTATATACGAGTACCAAAAGACACGCAAGAAAAAAAAGTGTGCCTAAAACGGGATACGTAAAGCTTTCTTTGAAAAAAAGTAAATATGTTATTACTCCTAAAAGAATCCATACCAGCACGGTAAAAGGAACTTGAGAGATACTAATAATTCTATTCAAGAATCTTTTAACATATCCCATCAAATGCGATAACCATTTAAAAATTGAGTGACGCCTGATGGTGAAATGTAATCGAGTTCCTCTAAACCAATGGTGAAATGGATTTAGCCATCGTTTAGATTCTTGAAATTCTCTAATCGCTCTTTTTACAATACTTGTTTTTCCGCTACCCCGATAACCAGTGATCAGGTAAACCCCAGCAAACAGATTAGTATTAAGTGTTTGGGCTAGCACATTCATTAGCTTCTCCCTTCTTATTTGGTTGCCGTCATGTTCGTCTTGCCCTTCACCCGAAGGACGGTGAAAGGGCTCGTAATTATAGATCGGTATAAATAGGTCCGCTACCCTTGAATATCTTGTTCTCTCTTTAGCCATGAGCGTTAGTTATTTTGTAACCGAAGATAAATAATTCTTTTGGTTTCTAAACTCCAATATCTAACATTGACTCTTTGACACGATACAGTTATTGATGGATGCGTTGCTGAGTGTCCTTCTTGAAATAGCTTAACATATTTTTAATCTTAAAATGACACCGCTGTTCCATATATTCCTCCAGGAACGATTGGCTAAGGATTTGGGGATACCGACAGAGAGATATTTCAAAGGCTTGTTACATAGCAGTCTACACATATCGCAACTCACTCACACCACTAAGTAGTAACAAATACCTCTTAACTTCCCAGTCCGGGGAAAGATAAAAGAATTCCGGACTTTCTTGTCATAAAAACTCTACACGATCTTGTAGAGTTTTTGCGACAAGACTTTTTTTGGAGGTGTGGGAGGGAAGAGCGAGATTTGATAGTATCCATAAAGCATCTGAAACATTAAAAATTTGAATACCAATGTCTAATCCATCAATGCCTGACAGAGTTGCACTAACACCCTCTCAAGAAGATTACTTACTTAGAGAATCTAACAAGCTCAATTCTGAAGTTGAAAAGCTTTTAGAGGAAACACGGTCAAGAGAGAAATATTCATTAACAATTATTGCAGCTGTTGCTGTTTGGATTTTCACTAATGCAAGTGAAACGGATGTTCTCCTTTTAAGAATGGTTAGTCTTATTCCAATACTTACAACAATACTTTTTGGATTCAGTGTCAAGTATCTTTATAAAAACATAAAATGGACTGGTATCTATTTGAAAAGGATAGAAGATTATTTTTTAGGAGGTGCAAGAGACGACAAAGACAATCTGTGGGGGTGGGAAAAGTACTTTGACTCTGAAAACAAGAAAGGCAAGTTTGTTAGGGTAACGGTAGTAAGTTGGATTTTACAACTGTTGCTTGCAGTTCTTCTTTTTATTTTTGTTTGCTATAAAGAAAATTTTAAAATAGCGCCAAATGCAGATAAATGTACTCACACGAAAAAGTAAGTGCCAAACAAGTAATAACAAAATTCTGGACTTTCTTGTCATGAAAACTCTACACGATCTTGTAGAGTTTTTACGACAAGACTTTTTTTGGAGGTGTGGGAGGGAAGGGCGAGATTTGGTAGATACAATAAGAAAAGCCAATACAAGTAAGAAATGCTAATGTTTGTGGCAGCTAGACAATTGAACAATACAAAAGACAAAAAATAATGCTTGACAGATTCCCCGGAACACTTTGCTCTGACAATGGAGTAATAGCAATCCATGCAGATTGGCCTAACTATCCAATTGGAAATAGTTGGAAAGCTGCATTATACACATTAGGGATTTTTCCAGACGGCACAACTTTTTTTGAAATAGATGACATTGATAAGTGTAAGCTACTACTCAATCGGAATCCAAGTGAGATCAATGACCCGTATGATTTTAAATATTATCAAATTGCAGTATGGCATGAAGATTTAATTGAACTTAAAAGGAAAGGGCTAATAAATGGAATAATCGAGAAAAGTGAGAATGAATATCTACTATTCAAATTTGAAGAATTTAAGAAGTCACTCGGTAAGAAGTTAAAATTAGATAATGAGGGGAATATATTATTACCGTATAAGGACGAATCAGGCGCAGTCCATGAAGTCGAATATAATAGGCCGAAACCTGATGATGAAGAAGACGAAGGATTTATTAGTAAGAATTGTGTTATTATACAAGAGCCAATAAGTCTAACGACTAAAGGGCTTCAAGAATTAAATAATATATGCAAGGAGATTAAATTAAATGATGAACTTGATTCATTAATTAAACCGCTCGTAGCTATAAATAAGTTTGACTCGGCAATTAGAGACGCATCAATACTAATTGAAACTAAGATTAAGAACTTCCATAATACACCTGAAAAGTTTGGACAAAAGCTAATCGACTTTCATATCAACGAGGTTATTAAAGGAAACGATAATTTTAATTCAGCAGCGATTAAAACATATAGAGCTGAATTAAGAATGATTTTTAATTTTATACGAAACGATTTTGCTCACAATTTTAAAGTTTTAAGTGAGGAACAATGCCGTATTATATTATTCAGAGTAAGTAACTTACTTGATGAATTTAATGAAGTGATTAGTGTATATTTTAAGTAAACAAGTAGAAAAAATTTGAACTGAACATATCATTGTATTTATACGGGCAGCGGTTTAAGTTTTAGTTTGATGTTTAGTTTTTGTATTTCATTTAATCCAACTACAAGAAGCTATGATCGCATCCATAATTAAGAATCCAATAACAGATGAGATTAAGAAATCCATCAATTCAAGCGTTGATAGATTAAACTTTGCTGTTCCTTTTATTTCTTCGTTTTCACTAAGAGTATTGGATTTTGCAAATACTTCAAATATCACTGATAAGAGAATAGTAACGCGGTTTGATGAGGGAAGCATTAGTTCTTTTGATTTACCGACATTAAAAGAACTACTTAAGTTGGGCTTCAAAATTCGTTATGACAATAACATTCATTTAAAACTATATATAATCGACAATGATTCTTATATAACTTCTTCAAATTTTACAAAAGGAGGTTTTGAAGATAATATTGAGTTGACCACAAAATTAAACTCAGAGAGCATTGAAGATTGCACTAACATATTCAATGATATTTGGTCAACCAGCCTCGTTTTAGACCAACAGCTAATCAAAGCCTATTGGAACAAATACGAATTATTGCGGAAAAGAGAAGAGTACAAAAAGGGAAACAAAAGGAAAATCAGTGTAGAACAGCTGCAAATTGGTAGTCTAGATATGGAGAAAGTAATCAACTCCGTTTTTGAACATCCAAACAATTACAGAAAGAACGCACCGCCAATAGCATTTGAAGCGAACAAAATAAGAGAGAAAACAAAAAGTAGCTTATTGAATAAGGGATTTAAAAGAGAGATATTTTACGTGCCTAAAGGGCACGAGAAAAGAAGAGAAAACCTATTTTATGATTTTGTTTATGGGAATGAAATGCTACTTGCTGGAACTGGTCTTAGAGAATTGCAATTTAAAACAGTCTTTGAACATAATGACTTCCATAAAGTGATTGAATATATTTATCCTGAAATGCTGGGTGTTAAACCTTGGAACCTTAATGACAAGGACGAGTTATTAGAATTTTGTAAGGGTATTTTTGGATTTGATATTCCGCAGTACAAGGAGGCTATGCCGATTCGATTAGCTTCCTATTTCTACCCAGAGTATTTTTTGCCCATCTTTAAATTTAAGCACTTGCAGAAAGTATTTAATTCGTTCAATCTTTCAACTGACGCAGGAAGTCAAGGTGAGAAACTTTATGCTTACAATTATTTTCTTGCCAAAAGAATGAAATCGTTGCCTTATGACAACTACATTAAGTCAAATATTTCATATCAAGTAATGTATATCGTTGAACTGCACGATAGACTTGCCAACAGAGAGAGTTATGAAGACATTTTAAAAGATTACAAGCTTTGGCAAAAAGAATTTATTCGTAATGGAATGGATGTGTTAAAGAAACTAAACATTGTGAAATAAGCTTTACAAAGTTTATTTCTCCTTCTTGCAACCAAAAAACACCCTAATCCTAAAAGCTTGCTAATTCTGATTCAAGGTATTAATCTGCGTGAATATAAAAGAATCCACGACATTCTTGTCATAAAATCTCTACACTATCTTGTAGAGATTTTACGACAAGACTTTTTTTGGAGGTGTGGGAGGGATAGGCGAAATTTGGTAAGGATGAATGAAGTCGGATATTTAAAAAAATAGACTTAAATTTTTGACTGAGTTCGCGTGTTTCCATGATGAGCCCTTATAAACATTAAAAATTATTAGTATGGCATCTCCTAGATGTTTTATATCATACGCATGGGATAATGAGTCACATAAGAGTTGGGTAAAAGATTTTGCCATTAAACTGAGAAACAATGGTGTTGAGGCAATATTGGATAAATGGCATGCGACACCGGGAGATCTACTTCCTGAATTTATGGAAAGAGAGATTAGGGAATGCGATTATGTTTTAATCATTTGCTCTCCAAAATACAAAGATCGTTCAGATAAAAGACTAGGTGGTGTTGGTTACGAAGGTGATATAATAACCGGAGAAATCTTTGTAAAAAGACAATTGAGTAAGTTTATTCCGATATTAAGAAACGGTTCATGGGAGGAAGCAGCTCCGTCATATCTTTTGGGTAAATATTACATAAACTTAAATGATACTCCAGATTCGGAGACTAACTTTATTGATTTACTAGCAACACTCTTTAAAGCGAGAGAAGAAGCCCCTCCAGTTGGTAAACCCCCTTTAAATATGTTGTATAAGTATTCTAAATTTCAGAAACAATTAGACACATACAGTTGGACAAAATTTGAAGTTGCGAATTTGTTTCTAATAAAAGAAAGTCAATCTAGTCGAGTAGAATTGGTAAAGTCCATTCGAAATGCCCTAATTGAAGTTTTTGGAGAAAATTACAAATCCTTTTCTACCATACTTGAAGTTAAAAAAGAAGTTGTTGAGGGTAATGAAATTAGCTATTATTCTTTGGTTGGACATCAAAGAAAGTTTATTGATAAAATATGGGAAGACCATCGAAATAAAATGACGAAGATCATTAAAGTAAGATTTCAAGAAGACTGGGAAAATTCTAAAGATGATGTAATAAAAGAATACTTAGAAACGGAGAAAAAATATGGAAACTGGTTTGTTGATGAGAGAATATATTTTTCAGAAAATCTTACCGCTCTAAACATTGAATATGACCCAGAATTAAAACGCATAAAAATATTTTCGGACACTGATTTATTGGTTAATCCCAAATTGTTTGATAATCAAATAAAAACTACATCCGAAGCTATCCGATATACTTGTGCGATAATAAATACAGTTCATGTTTTTTTGGGTGACATAGGTTGGCAAATGGATAATTTCCCATTACTAAAATTAACTGTTAATTTTTTAGACAGAAAAGCTATTAATTTAATGAATTTCAGATGTCAGGTTGAGCACCCTGAAAAATGGGATTATATTAATTCGGATTTTGAAGCTGAAATAAAAGGCTACTCATAAATAATAGGCTACACCAACCCCCTTTTTTCAACCTCATTTATCCCCTATCTTACAAAGTATTTTCATTTCTATAAATGGCCGAAAACCTCGAACAACAACTCTGGAAGATTGCCGACACCCTCCGTGGGAAAATGGGTGCCGATGAATTTCGCGATTACATCCTCGGATTCATATTCTACAAGTACCTGAGCGAACGCATGCACACCTATGCCAACGACTTGCTCAAACCGGATAAGCTCACCTACCTCGAAGTAGAGAAGCAGAAAAACAAAAAGGAAATACTAGCAGCAGTAAAAGACGAAGCCATCCATAAACTGGGCTATTTCCTAAAACCTTCCGAGCTCTTCAGCGAACTCGCCCGCAGAGGTAATGCCGAAGGCAAAAGCAAATTCATTCTCGATGACCTGAGCAAAGTGCTGACCAGCATTGAGCAAAGCACCATGGGCACCGAGAGCGAAGAAGAGTTTGTCAACCTCTTCGAAGACCTCGACCTGAGCAGCAGCAAGCTGGGCAAAAGCGAAAACGACAAAAACGAACTCATTGTAAAAGTACTCTCACACCTTGAGCAGATCGACTTTGATTTGGAAAACCAGGAGAGCGACATATTAGGCGATGCCTACGAATACCTGATCGGCAAGTTCGCCAGCGGTGCCGGTAAAAAGGCAGGAGAATTTTATACACCTCAACAAGTGAGCATGGTGCTGGCGCGGATTGTAACCGTAGGCAAAACGAAACTCAAAAATGTGTACGACCCCACCTGTGGTTCCGGTTCGTTGTTGCTGCGTGTAGCCCGCGAAGTGGGACATAAAAATGTAGGCAAGATTTACGGACAAGAGAGCAACCCCACTACCTACAACTTGTGCCGCATGAACATGATCATGCACAACGTACATTACAAGAAGTTTGATATTAAAAACGAAGATACCCTCGAGCGACCCGCACACATCGATGCGCGCTTTGAGGCCATTGTAGCCAACCCGCCTTTCTCAGCGGAGTGGAGCGCGAGTCCGTTGTTTATGAGTGACGACCGCTATGCGCCTTATGGAAGACTGGCACCCAAAGGCACAGCCGACTTTGCGTTTGTGCAGCACATGATTCACCAACTGGATAACAACGGCACAATGGCGTGCGTACTCCCTCACGGAGTATTATTCCGGGGTGGGGCAGAAGGCCACATCCGCGAGTACCTGATCAAAGACAAGAACTACCTCGATGCCATCATTGGATTACCTTCCAATATCTTTTACGGCACCAGCATCCCCACGTGTATCATGGTGGTGAAGAAGAAGCGCGAGCACAGTGGCAATGTATTGTTTATGGATGCGAGCCAACACTTTGAAAAAGTGAAAACACAAAACGTGATGCGCCCGCAAGACATTGATAAGATTGTAACCACGTATAAAAACCGCACAGCCGAAGACAAATACAGCTATGTAGCCACGCTGCAAGAAATTGCCGATAACGACTACAACCTGAACATACCGCGCTATGTCGATACATTTGAAGAAGAAGAAGCGGTGAACCTGAAAACTGTAGCGAAAGAATTGAAAAAGCTAGAGGCCGATATGAAAGCCACCGATGCCACTATTGAAAAGTTTTGTAAGGAGTTGGGAATTGAAAGTCCAATTGTCTGAATTAGGATTGGTAGGATGGAAGGATGATAGGATTGGCTTGGAGAAAATAATAGTTTGAGCAATGGGAAGAATAAAATAAATCGATATTAACAAATCCTAAAATCTTATAATCCTAAAAATCCTAATTCAGACAATGAAATACGAAGAACTAACCCATAAGATAATTGGGTGTGCAATGAAAGTACACTCAACACTAGGAAGCGGTTTTCAGGAAGTAATTTACCAACGTGCATTGGCGATAGAAATGGAAAAGCAGGGGTTGCGTTTCCAACGGGAGATGGAGATGGATATTTATTATGAGGGAGTACATATTGGTACTAGGCGAGTTGATTTTTTTGTTGAAGAAAAGATCATGTTGGAACTAAAGGCGATAACAAAATTAGATGACGGAAATCTGGCACAATCCATGAATTATTGCCAAGCCTATAATCTACCAATTGGCCTATTAATAAACTTTGGCGGAAAGAGTCTCGAATTTAAACGCGTTTACAACATCAATCATCCCGAAAATAAAAGCGCTGAATCAAGGGCAGACAAGAATCCTAAAATCCACCAATCCTAAAAATCCTAATCCAAACAGCTACCAAAGGCAGAGAAGCGATGCATCCAATCCTAAAATCATATAATCACCAAAAACCCTAATAAAGACAACGATGCATTCAATCCTACAATCATATAATCCTAAAAATCCTAATTCAGACAGATGAGCAAGACAATTCCTAAGTTGAGGTTTAAGGAGTTTAAGGATAAATGGTCTACTAAGCTAATAAGCGAAGTTCTTGAAGTTATAGATTGCAAGCATAGGACTCCTGAGTATGTTGAAGAAGGTGTTCCAGTTGTCTCTCCAGGTACTATTAGGTGGGGAGAAATCGATTTGGTCACTCCAATGAAAAGAGTGACAGAGCACGATTATGAATCTTTAATGGATCACTGTTTTCCAAAAAAAGGAGATATAGTCTTTAGTAGAAATCAATCCATTGGAGTTGCTTCTATCCTTTTGAAAAAGGAAAAATTTGTATTGGGTCAAGATACAGTTCTAATGCAGGCAAAAGAAATAGACCCAGTATTCAACTATTTTAACTTGCAAACTATTTCTGTCCAAAGTCAAATATCTAAACTTTCGGGAGGCTCTACGTTTGCGAGGATAAATCTTGGTGATCTTCGGAAGCTTAGGATTGTGGTTGCCGAGAATAAAATAGAACAACAAAAAATCGCTTCGTTTTTAAGTGCGGTAGATGAAAAGATACAACAGCTCACCCGCAAAAAAGAATTGCTGGAGCAATACAAAAAAGGAGTGATGCAACAACTCTTCTCCGGTAAACTCCGGTTTAAGGACCAAAAGGGTAAAGCTTACCCAAAGTGGGAGGAGAAGAGGCTGGGAGAGATATCAAATAAAAAATCATCAAACATCGCTGCTAATAGCATTGAAGAGAATACTGGGGTATATAAAATATATGGAGCCTCTGGCTTGTTGAAGTATATTGATTTTTATAATGAATCAGAACCCTTTATCTCAATCGTAAAAGATGGTGCTGGTGTTGGAAGAACCCTTCTTTGCGATGCAAATTCTTCAGTATTGGGAACTCTGGATATAATTAAACCCAATACCAAAGTAGATTTATATTTTTTGTATTCAGTTTTAAATAATATTGATTTTACAAAGTATTCAATAGGAAGCACAATACCTCACATTTACTTTAAGGATTATTCCAAGGAAAGAATTAACATCCCTTGCATAGAGGAACAACAAAAAATTGCTAGTTTCTTAGTTGCTTTAGATTCCAAAGTAGAAAACGTAGCCAACAAATAACCAATACGCAAGCATTTAAAAAAGGGCTACTTCAACAGATGTTTGTATGAGTGTAGATGCGATACAACTTACCAGTCTCCTAGCCAATGCGCATCGCATTACGGCCCATCAGGATGAGATAAAGATGCTGCGGGGCGAGCATTTTAATATCTTCTCGGTTCTGAATATGGTGCATAAAGAGAATGCAACCCATTCTGCTTTTCTGGCGGAGTTACTCAATCCTCATGGTAGCCATAAAATGGGAATCATTTTCCTGAATCATTTCCTTAAAACCATAGAGTATCCCGGAAAATTAGATGTCAAAACAGCATCTGTTCATGTGGAGAAACACATTGGCACGCGAAACGATCAAGATAAAACTGGTGGTCGCGTGGATATTTTCATCTCAGACAAAAACGAATTCTCCATTGCTATTGAGAATAAAATATACGCGGGCGATCAGCATGCCCAAGTGGAGCGCTATGTTAACTTCAATAAAGACAAGAATACTGTCTATTATTTAACTTTAAAAGGTGATGAACCTTCTGAGGCGAGTACAGGAAAACTAAGAAGCGGCAATTTGGATTACTACTGTATTTCGTACAGTGTAACCATTATGCAATGGTTGGGGCAATGCCTTAAAGAAACAGCGGAGCAACCCATTTTGCGCGAAACCATCCGGCAATACATTCATTTGATTAAGAAGCTAACCAATCAATTATCCGACAACATCATGGCAAACGAAGTGGATGACATCATTCGAAAAAATTATCAGGCAGCTAAGCTAATAGCTGATAATATAGGTAAAGTAGAAGTAGAAGCCGCTTACTCGTTTATGTCCGATTTAAAGAAGGACATTGAAATGAAACTGGGTTCAGATTGGACAGTTTTGCTGGATGCTGATTTAAACAAACCATGGTCTGGATTAAGTATTACTTACAAAGATTGGGATGGGATCTATTTGAAATTGGAAGGCTCTTCCCGAATTCCTTGGACTGATACCTATCATGGTATTGTGGCAGAGAAGAAATCATACGACCGCACTCAACTTCTGAATGCAATTTCTGTGACTTCATTTGCTAACTTAGGAAACGACCCTACAGATGGATGGCCTTGGTGGAAGTACACCAACCTAACGCTGGCTAGCGTTGAGACACGAATGAAATTGTTTGATACAAGCGAGAGTCAGAAATTACGGCAAGAGCTTTCAGAAAGTCTGATTTCCATAGCCAATGAATGTAAGAATATATTGATAAATTGTAAGAAGTTATAAGGATCATTAAGCATTCTCTCCAATGCAATCCGAAGCAATAGTTGAAAAAAACCTCATCAGCCAAATCACTGAATTGGGCTACACATTCGCGCCTGTTCATGATGGTGATACTTTACTATCCAACTTAAAATCACAACTAGAGGCTTTCAACAAAACTCAATTCTCTTCCAAAGAATTTGATGCCATCCTCAATCACCTCGCCAAGGGCAATGTATTTGAAAAAGCCAAAACCCTGCGCGATCGCTACAACCTCACCAAAGAAGATGGCACCAACTTTTATGTGCGCTTTTTTGATAATGAAAATTGGTCGCAGAATTTATACCAAGTCACCAATCAGGTACAGCAACAAGGCTCTTTCCTCAATCGTTATGATGTTACTCTGTTGGTTAATGGGTTGCCATTGGTGCAGATCGAATTGAAACGAAAGGGTATTGAAATCAAAGAAGCATTCAATCAGATTAATCGCTACCAGCGCCATTCGTTCTGGAGCAATCACGGATTGTTTCAATATGTGCAATTGTTTGTTATCAGCAATGGCGTCAACACCAAGTACCTCGCCAACAACGAGCTGCAATCGGTATTGCAAACATTCTACTGGTCCGATAAAGACAGCCGAAGAACGACCGAGCTCACGGCCTTTACCAACGCATTCCTCAACACCGAACATCTGGGCAAATTCATTTCGCAGTATGTAGTGCAAAATGAAACATTCAAAAACATGATGATCTTGAGGCCGTACCAATATTATGCGGTCGAGGCCATCATCAACCAGGTAAAGAGCGGCAACCAAAACGGCTACATCTGGCACACCACCGGCTCAGGCAAAACGCTGACTTCATTCAAGGCCAGCCAAATCATCACCACCATACCCCGAGTTCACAAGGTAGTCTTCGTGGTCGATCGCAAAGACCTCGATTACCAAACCATGAACGAGTTCAATGCCTTTAAGAAAGACAGCGTAGATGTCACCAACAATACCGCTTCGTTGGTCAAGCAACTGGGCGACAACAATACAAAGCTTGTGCTCACCACCATTCAAAAGTTGAACAACGCCATATCGCGCGTTCACTTTGAAAAGAACCTTACCCACCTGCGTGAAGAGAAAGTAGTTTTTATTTTTGATGAGTGCCACCGCAGTCAGTTTGGCGATACACACGAGCGCATCACGCAATACTTTCAGAAAGCCCAATTGTTTGGCTTCACCGGCACACCCATCTTTGCCGACAATGCTGCGAAGAACGAACACGGTAAGCGCACTACTCATGATTTGTTTGGCAAGTGCCTGCACAAGTATGTAATCACCGATGCCATCCGCGATGAAAATGTATTGCGCTTTGGTATTGAATACATTGGTAAGTACAAGCAGAAGAGCAACACCTTCATGGATATAGAGGTGGAAGACATCGACCGGCCGGAAGTGTGGAGTGACGAAAAGCGGTTAACCAAAATAGTGGATTACATCATTGCCTATCATGGGCAAAAAACATTCAACAAAGAGTTTTCCGCCCTCTTTGCCATCAGCAGCATTGAGAACCTGATCAAGTATTACGAGATATTCAGGAAGAAAAAAGAAGCAGGCGAACACGATCTTCGCGTGGCTACCATTTTCACCTACGGAGCCAACGAAGATGATGAAGATGCGCAAGACCTGTTGCCGGGAGAGGAATTGCCGATGGCAGCGGAGCCGAAAGAAAGTTATAAATCGAAACACACGCGCGATAAGCTGAACGACTTTATCCGCGATTACAACAAACTATACGGCACCAGTTTCACTACCGATGACGACAAGTTATTTGAAGGCTACTTCAAAGACATTAGTAAGCGTTTGAAAGATCGGGAGAAAGCCACCTTCAATGACGAGCGCGATCGCTTGGATATTTTGTTGGTGGTGAATATGTTTCTCACCGGCTTTGATGCCAAAAAGGTAAACACGCTGTATGTCGATAAGAACCTGAAACACCATGGCCTCATACAAGCCTATTCGCGTACCAACCGAATTTTAGGAGAAAAGAAATCACAAGGCAACATTCTTGTCTTTCGAAATTTAAAAGAAGCTACCGACAACGCCATTACACTCTTCTCCAACAAAGAAGCCATTGAAGAAATCATTCTTCCTCCATTCGAAACCATTGCCAAGCGCTTTGATGAGGCGTTGGAAGATTTGTTGAAAGTGACGCCCACTCCACAAAGTGTAGATGATTTAGTAACCGAAGAAGAGGAAGCGGCATTTATACAAACCTTTCGCGCGTTGCTCCGCGCAAAGAACGTGTTGGAGTCGTACACCGATTTTGATTGGGCAACCTTGGGTATAGATGAGGAAACCTTCATCGACTTCCAAACCAAATACATTGACCTCTACGCGAAAGTGAAGCGCGAGAACGCGAAGCAGAAAACCTCCATCCTCAACGACATCGACTTTGAAGTAGAACTCATCCACCGCGACATTATCAATGTAGCGTATATCATCAAGCTGCTGGCCAAGCTGAAGCACACGAAGAAGTCAGAGAAAGAAAAGCAGCGCAAAGCCATTCTGGATTTATTGGGCAGCGATGTGCAGCTACGCAGCAAGCGCGAGCTCATCGAGAAATTCATAGACGAGAACCTTCCCGCCATTGACGATGCGGATAAGATTCAGGAAGAGTTTGAACAATACTGGCAAGATCAAAAAGTGCTGGCCCTCGCTAAACTCTGCGATGACGAAGGCTTGGACAAAGAACAATTCAAATCTTTAATTGATGCCTACATCTTCAGCGGCCAAGAACCTTTGCGCGATGATGTATTCAAATGCCTCGGCAACCGTCCCAGCATCCTGCGCGCCCGCGAAATAGGCGAACGCATTATTGGTAAAATGCGTGAGTTTATAGAGGTGTTTGTGCAGGGAATGGTGGCGTAATAGCTATAAAAATCCCTTCAGCGCAAAAGATAACAAAATCCACGACTTTCTTGTCATGAAATCTCTACACGATCTTGTAGAGATTTTACGACACGACTTTTTTTGGTGGAGTGGGAGGGATAGACGAAATTTAATGTATTATCAAGTCAATACGATACTGCAAAGCCAGTATAGACAACTGATAAAAATAAAGGAAATGCACTTCAATTGATATGGTAGGCAGTCGATTATAAAAAGCCACTAATAATGTTATGAAATCTAGTTTGAAATTTGAGGATTTAGTAATTGCTTATAGAAAGGCAAAAGTAGATATGTACTATGAAAGTGGTCACCTTACTGCACTTAAGTTTGCAAAGCATGAAGAAAATATTACTGCTAATCTTAACTCCTTCTTATCTAAACTTCAATCAAACGGCAAGAAATTTCTCACAGATGATTTTGTTGGTGACCATGCTTATATAGTTAAAAAAATTAAAGTGAAGCCAGAAATAATTGATAAAAAGGTTTTTTTTTCTAAGAGTCAAAGAAATTGGAATTCTATTTCATTTAGTGAAATAACCTTTAGAATTATCGGACAGCACTCAGTTGAATTGCACATTCTTTCTTCACTTTGGATAGATAAGGTTGGCGCTATGCTTGAAGCCAAAGTAAGTAATAATAGCTTTGGTTGCCGTTTAAAGAGAAGATTTCAAAAGAATGGACGATTTAGTGACTTAGAAAATACAGATAATAACGAAATTGAAAAAATGGAATTGGGGCACTTTCGTCCTTATATTGTTGATTATAAACGATGGCAATCAAATGGAATTCAAGAAATAGAAAGTGCATTAAGAGAGCAGAAAAAAGTTGTAGCCATAACAGCAGATATTAAAGGTTTTTATCACAACATTGATCCTTCGTTTTTGCTTAATGATAAGTTTCTGGACTTTGCCGAATGCAACTACAATTCAGAACAAAAAGACCTAACCAGAAAACTAGTTACGGCATTGCAAACCTGGAGCAATGACGTCTTCAAGGATGATTCATTGCCTTCAAATTTGAAATGCAATGATTCACATTGTGGCGTTCCAGTTGGTCTTGCTGCGTCAAAGGTAATTGCTAACCTTTTGTTGATTTACTTAGATAAAAAAATTGAAAGTGAGCTTGAGCCAATTTATTATGGAAGATATGTTGATGATATATTTCTAGTTTTGCAGGATACCGAAAGTATTACAAATAGTGAGCAGTTTTGGAGTTTTGTATCAGCTAGAATTAGCGATATTAAGGAAAGTCACTCCAATGATTTTATAGATGCAGGAAAAGTTGTTGGTAGGGAATTGGTTGTTCCATATGCCTTAAATTCCAAAATTTTATTTGGAGCTGAGAAAGAAAAGCTTTTTATTCTAGAGGGAACCAGTGGTGAGACATTTATTAAGACCTTAAAAAAAGAACTTGAGCAGAATAGTAGCGAATGGAGAATGTTGCCAGAATCTGAGTCAGAACTCGATTCTTTGGCTCAAGAAATGGCAAAACCGTCATCTGATCATGAGGAAGATGTTACTGGTTTGAGGAAATCAGATGGAGTTAGTATACAGCGTTTAAACTTTGCACTTAGATTAAGGAACTTTGAGTCGGTGGTTGAGCTACTTCCCAAAGACATTTGGAAAACTGGTGTCGATGAATTTTTTAGGATAACGAAAGACTTCGTGTTAATACCAGAGAATCTTGCAGTTTACGTAAAGTATCATCCGCGAATAATTCGGCTAGCGATTCGTGCAGATGAACCGGAGATTGCAAGTAAAATTTGGGATAAAATTGAAGAAAACTGGAGGCTACTTAAATCAAAAGTAGGCGAACTTGATAAAGTTAACCTTGAAAAAGCTCACACTTATAACACTGAACTTTTAAAAGAAGCTATTTACTCATCGTTAAATTTAAGACCCCAAGACCAATGACAAGTAAATGGAAACAATTGCTTGATAAGGCAAAATTAACAGAGCAAGAAGTATTTGCTCGAAACAAGAAGTTATTCTATTCTGACTTACACGCGATGCCTTACAAGAATGTGTTTTTAAATGAATCATTCAATGTAAAGACAATATTGAAGAGCAGTAAAACTTATAAGGTTGATTTTACCGACACAATTTGGCATCAGTTTGATCTAGTAAAGCGCAGGTTGTTTTTAAAAAAAATTGTAGCTGAGGATTCTATTAGAGAGGTATCGCTCCCTCGACCATTATTTTTTTACACGCGGCCGTTTTCGGCCCTTGAACTTTGTTTTCTATTTCCCGCTTGGTCATCAACTAATCGAGATTTCCGTCACTTTAAATCTCTGATCAGTCTTTTCAGAATCAAATTTCCATCAGCATCATTAAATGTAAGTGAAAATGAGTTTAAACCCCTTATTAAAGTTTCTGTAGAACATGATGATCTGAACCTCGATAGAAAATTTGCCCTTACAAGTTTACAAACCGATGATACTAGTTGGAAAGCCGTTGTTAAAGATAAAGCCTTTGAACCTGACAAAAGTCGATCTAACAGACTATTTGATCTTCTTACAAGTATTTTAAAATGTAAAAATAAGGTTGACTACGTTGTTTTTCCAGAGTTGTCAATTCCTAGAAATCTGTTAACATATATTGCTTCAAAACTTAAAACCAAAGGTATATCTCTTGTTGCTGGGGTTGAATATAAAAACGAGAATGTTCCAGACGATTATCCAAAATCTATAAAAGGGATTGTTTCAAATCAATTAGTCTACATCTTAAATGTAAAAAGAGATAAGCTGTCGGATCAAATATGCATTATTCAAGAAAAGGTTTACCCAGCATTGCAAGAAGAAAAAGATCTTTATGATGAAGCAGGAAAGATACTTGAAGCAAAAAACGAGAGCAAATACTTAGTTGAACACGGAGGCCTTTTCTTAAGTGGATTAATATGTAATGATTTACTAAACATTGACTACCGCCAATCTCTAAGAGGTAAAATAGACGCATTAATAGTTGTTGAATGGAACAAGGACGTTGAAACATACGATGCTTTAGTTTCTTCTACCGCTAATGATCTCCATTGTTTTGTGTTACAGGTAAATAATAGAAAGTATGGTGACACACGTTTGCGTGCACCTTATAAGGAAAAGCATGAGAGAGATAAAGTGCGAGTCAGAGGTGGAGAGATTGATTACTTTGTTTTGGCAACTCTAGAGGTTAATAAGCTTAGAGAATTTCAAGATAGACACATTTCTAATCCAGCACCTTTTAAGCCAACTCCGACTGGATATTCGATGATCGAGGAACGTAAAAAATATATGAATGTAGAAGAAAAAAAATAGTTGCATATGACATTCTTAGAATTAGCCGAAAAAGTACTCTTAGAACAGAAAAAACCTTTATCATCTTCGGATATTTGGAAAATCGCTGAAAGCAGCGGTTATGTTGCACAGCTTGGTAGTCAAGGCAAAACTCCATTTGCAACATTAGGCGCTATCCTTCATGTTAATGCAAGAGATAATAAGAATTCGCAGTTTGCAACAATTGGAAGCAGGCCAAAGAAATTTTATTTAAAGGCTTTACAATATGATAAAGATATTCTGATAGAGGAAGATTGGGAGGTTAATGGCGAGGTGGAAGATACACTGAGATTTGCTGAAAGAGATTTACATGCTCTGTTAGCACATTTCATTTACTATACGATGGAATCCTATTCTAAAACCTTAGATCACAAGAAAACATCTAAAAAGTATTATGGTGAATGGATTCATCCTGATATGGTAGCGTTCCATTTTCCAGTGGAGGAATTTAAGTCAGAGGTATATGACTTAAGCGTTGCTATGAAAGAATCACCAATTGGATTAATCTCTTTTGAAATTAAAAAGAAGCTTAGTTTCGGAAATCTACGCGAATCATTTTTTCAAGCTGTATCAAACTCGTCTTGGGCACATGAAGGCTATATTGTAACTGCGGAATTATCGACAGAACCAGATTTTATTAGGGAATTAGCAAGACTATCTAATTCTTTTGGTATTGGAGTTATCTTGTTGGATATAAATGATCCAAATGATAGCGAGATATTAATGGAGGCGGAGCAAAAAGATGAATTAGATTGGGATACGATAAATAAATTAGCAATCAATCCAGATTTTATGGAATTTCTTGTAAGAGTTCGAAAAGATGTAGAGGCGAAAGAAATACGAAAGGAATGGTATGACAAAGTAGAAAGCCATGAGGCGTTGATAAAGTTCTTCAAGAATAAGAAGGGGTAATTTTTACATCGAGTATATTCAGCTCACATGGAAATAGATGATCATGCTTTTACGATTGTCAGAAAGAACCTGAATATTTTAAACGTTCTGATACTAATCTTAGCATTTACAAACGCTAAACCTCGTCTGGCGCGGAAGTTACTTCCGTCCCCTCCAACTTTAATCACACATCCATCTGTATAGGTGTGAGGTTACACAACAAATCAACTTTAAACTTTTATTTTAAAGAGCGAGGAAGTAAATTCCGCGTTGGTGGGGGTGCCAACAGTTGCAAAAAATAACTAAAACATAATCAAATGAGTAAAGTAGTAATGGCTTCCAGTCAACAAATTTTCGGACTTCTTCTCAGTCTAGGGATTATCAGTGGACTTACTAATATGTTTGTAGCCATGGCACATCTGCCAAGTATTATTGCTGTTGTGGTCTATCTGATTTATGTTACATGTACCATTGGATGGATTCTGTTAACGGGTACATCACTAGAGTTAAAGAAATACGGAGTTTTGTCCAGACCGTCATTCAAGGCATTCATTTTTGTTGGAGTTCTATTAATTATCGTAATAAGCATAACGCGCCTAAGTTCACTGTTTGATGAAATCATGAGTAACACAGTAATTCAGGCGTTTTTTATGATTTACATGTTTACATCTATCTTTTGGATAGCGTCATTTACAGCGAAGTCACTAAAATCCAATGAAACAAATGAGGAGATTGATATCAATGATTATTTTGGCGATATATTCCGAATTGTATTTTGGCCCATTGGTGTTTGGACAATTCAACCAAGAGTAAACAAAATATTTAAAAGCAATTGACAAAGTGAAGAATGACTAACGCCCAAGATCGGTAGCCTTTTTCCGTAATTAGCACATGCGCGTTACTCACTTTCAATAAATAACAGAATGATTGATCAGAAATATAGACATAGATAAATAAGCATGGGCACATTAAAAGAAGACATTAAAATTCAGTCAGACTGGATCGTGAAAGCATTTGCGGCTGATAAGTTGAAGTTAGACTATACCGTTGAGAGCTTTATGGAGCTGGATCGGTTTTTTATAAAGCACTCCAAGGAAGGACAAGCTGTTCCTGGTGGTAGGTTGAGTAAGAATGTGGGATCAATCATTTTTTCGATTGGTTCGTATATCGGTGAAACGATAATCAAAACAGTGCCCGGAACAGAATGGAAAACCGATGATGATGACCCCAAAGGAGAAATGAATTGCAGTCTACGCTTGCCCAATCAGACAGAAGTATGTCCGATGCAGCGCGCCATGAAGCGCTTCATGAACGGTGACGGAGATTCCATCTACCCTTACGGTCACAGCATCACCAAAGAGTTTACGAATAAACCTTTTAATGAGATATTCTGGACATTAAATGAAGACCCAAAAAAGGAGCTTAAACCGAAATGGAAATTTTGGTAATCAAAATACCTTGTCAAAAGTGTCTATCGAAGCCCTCGCGGCAGGGATTGAAGTGGAAAGCCCACAGCTACGCGCAAGTAAACTGGCGCGAGGACTTGTAACGGAAAGCCCGCAGCCGCCCAAAAAGAAAACACGCGGAGAGATAACAGTGAGGTGGCGCTAGTGAGCAGTCATCAGAATAGCAAAATCATATCAATCACAGTTCAGAGTCTTACTGTGGCGAGCACGTAAAGCGCTAGTGGTAAAGATTTAATTAAAAGCATTTCAGTTAGCCGCAGCGTCCGAGGCGAGACACTGCGGGGAGATAGAGATAACCCATGTTTGCAATCTCCTCAGAAATGGCATGACATACTGCCTATGATCTGGCGCGCGCCATGCGCTACGCTAGTAGCACAACAATAAAACAAGAGAGAGCAAAACCAATCTGCGTGCAAATGTGCAAAACGGGGGTTGGCGGTACGCGTAAATCGGTCGCCGCAACAATATTACTTTTGAATTGTTACTGGTATAAATCGAAAAAATAATATGACCACCCATTATGCTAACTTGTTTAAAAGGTTTTGGCTCATACAACTACCATTTGCATTGCTACTGTTTCTGTTCTCGTGTTCAAAAGATGCAGAACCAATAGCTCCCCCGCCTTTAACCGGCACACCAGAAATTACGATAACCACTCTGCTAACCAATCAGGGTATAATTTGGGGCTTTGATATACTGCCCAATGGCAACCTGCTGTTTACGAAAAAAGCAGGAACCATGCATTTGTTTGATACCACCACACGCAGCAACACTACGATTACGGGTTTGCCTTCCAATATTTCGTCAGCAGGGCAGGGCGGATTGCTGGATGTGGCCATTTCGCCCGATTATGTTACGAGCCGCAGTGTGTTTGTAACGTATAGTATTACTGGCGGTTTTCTTTCGCTGGCGCGGTTTACATTAAATGGAAACGCAGCCACCAATTGGCAGGTGCTTCAAACCACTGAATCTGCTTCTACGTGGAATGGCCACTTTGGAAGCCGCATTGCATTTGGCCCCGATGGTAAATTGTATTGGAGTGTGGGAGAAGGCGGTGGTGGATCTCTTGGCGGGGCTTCGAGTCCTCATCAAAATGGGCAACGCCTGAATACGCTTTGGGGTAAAATACACCGAATGAATTTGGATGGAAGTGTGCCAAGTGACAACCCATTACTGCCAGGCCAAACAGCGCGAACCACACTTTTTAGTTATGGACACCGCAATCCGCAAGGCATGGCTTTTGAACCTGCAACCGGACAGCTTTTTGTGAATGAGCACGGACCAAGTGGTGGTTGCGAACTTAATCGCATTCAAGCTGGAGAAAATTTTGGCTGGCCATTGTATAGTAATGGCATTAACTATAATGGAACGGTGATTAGTAACGGACATAACGCATCGGGGATTGTGGCACCGCTAAAAAGTTGGAAGCCGGCACTTGCACCGGCAGGCCTTACCTTTATCAATCACTCTTCATACAGAGATTGGAATGGCAACATGCTCATGGGAAGCCTTGGGCGCAAGCAATTGCTGATGATAAAAATGGTGAATGGTGTGCCGGGCGATGAAACCATTTTACTCGAAAATAATGGCCGTATACGCAATGTGAAAATGGGCCCTGCCGGTAAGATTTATGTAAGTGTGGAAGATGGGGGCAGGTTACTTTCGTTAACAGCCCACTAATTGATAAAAGATACTTCGGAAATATTTTCGCGGAACGAAAGTAAAGCAATTCTAATTTTCAATTTTATTTATCGGCAGTGTCTCCGCATCGGGAAGCTGCGGTTATTTTATGTATCTGCCCTAAAATAAATCAGGAATTTTTTGCATCTGTCTCTGGATTTATGGCCCTCATTACTTCCCCCTCTCTTATGGAGAGGGGTTTAACCAGACGTGTCGCCACACCAAGCGTGACGGGGTGAGGTCACACAACAAATTTTTTATTTCTCCGCAGTGTCTCCGCCTCGGGACGCTGCGGTTTTTTTATTTATCTGCCCTAAAATAAATTAGGAGTTTTTTGCATTCGTCACTGGATTATGTTCCTCATTACTTCCCCCTCTCTTATGGAGAGGGGATTGCTCATGCGTGTCGCCACACCAAGCGTGACGGGGTGAGGTCACACAACAAATCACAGTGCAGACATTTACTGTAGCAAGCACGGAAGTGAATCGCTAGTGGGTAAAGATTTACTTAAAAGCATTCAGTTAGCCGCAGCGTCCGAGGCGAGACACTGCGGGGAGATAGGGGCACCACTCGCGTTTCGCAATACACTTTTCAAACTCCTTACATCCCCCTCTCTTGCGGAGAGGGGATTGCTCATGCGTGTCGCCACACCAAGCGTGAAGGGGTGAGGTCACACAACACCCAGTTCAGACTTTTACTGTAGCGTGCACGGAAGTTAATCGCTAGTGGCTAAAAATTTAATTGTAAGCATTCAGTTAGCCGCAGCGTCCGAGGCGAGACACTGCGGGGAGATAAACAGGAGCTACCTACAAGCAAACTGGCGCGAGGACTTGCAGCATCACGGCTACCGTCTAAAGAAATAAATCTTTGTTGCAAGGCCCGTAGTTTCGAAGTATCTTCCAATTTAAATTTATCAACTATGAAATTGGAGCGATTACTTCCTTTCGTTTTCTTACTCAGCATACAGTGTTCCGACTCGGGAGACACCAAGAGCATACCAAAATTTTCGATCTCGTTTACCAAAGAGCTAAGTGAACAGGCGCAAGACGGACGGCTATTGCTCTTACTATCCACCAACGACAAAGACGAACCGCGTTTTCAAATAAATGATGGATTGGAAACTCAACTTGTCTTTGGTGTGGACGTAGAGGGTATGAAACCGGGCGATGAAATTGCCATCGATGAATCGGCTTTTGGTTATCCTCTTCGAAATCTGAAAGATATTCCGGCCGGAGATTATTACGTGCAGGGATTGATCAATCGATATGAAACATTTCATTTAAAAACGGGGCATACCGTAAAACTACCACCCGACCAAGGAGAAGGTCAGCAGTGGAATTCAAAACCCGGAAACTTTTATAGCAAACCTACCAAGATCAACATTGATCCAACCAAAAATGAAATCATAACAGTGGTGATGGATCAAAAAATTGCGCCACTACAGGAACCGGAAGATACGAAGTATGTAAAGCACATAAAGGTGCAAAGCAAACTGCTGAGCGAGTTCTACGGAAAACCGATGTACGTGGGAGCGCATGTGCTTATTCCCGAAGGGTTTGATGAACACCCACAAGCACACTACCCGTTAATGATTTATCATGGCCACTTCCCCAAAGACTTTGGCGGCTTTAGTACCGAACCGCCAGACCCCAAAATGGACACGAGCGATTACAGTGCGCGCTTTGGAATTTATGGGTACAAAAAATTGCAAAAACAAGAAGCATATAATTTTTATAAGCAGTGGACGAGCAAAAATTTCCCGCGTTTTCTGGTGGTAGAAATTCAACATGCCACACCCTACTATGATGATTCGTATGCCGTTAACTCGGCCAGCATGGGGCCGTGGGGCGATGCCATCATGAAAGAATTGTTGCCTGAAATTGAATCTAAGTTTCGTGGCATAGGTGAAGGTTGGGCTCGCTTTACCTATGGAGGTTCTACCGGAGGCTGGGAAGCATTGGCAGTGCAGATGTTTTATCCGGATGAGTTCAACGGATGTTTTGCTGCGTGCCCCGATCCAATTGATTTTAGAGCCTTTTGCCTGGTGGATATTTACAAAGACACGAATGCATATTGGTATGATAGTGAGTTTAAAAAATTGGCGCGTCCGGCTCACCGAAATTATTTAGGTCAGATTCAAAATACGATGCAAGAATCCAACCATTATGAATTAGCACTCGGCACACACTCGCGCTCGGGTCAGCAATGGGATATCTGGGAGGCCGTGTACTCTCCGCAAGGAGAAGACGGTTACCCGAAACGCATCTTTAATAAAGAAACGGGCGAGATTGATAAAAGTGTTGCAGAATATTGGAAAGAGCATTTCGACCTGCGCTATATTTTAGAACGCGACTGGAAAACACTGGGCCCCAAGTTGGAGGGCAAAATCCATATTTACTGTGGTGATATGGATAACTACTATCTTAACAATGCCGTGTACTTGATGGAAGATTTTTTAAAGAAAACGGAGTCGCCATTTTATAAAGGAGAAGTGGACTATGGCGATCGTGCAGAACATTGCTGGAATGGCGACCACAACAATCCTAATTATATATCCAGACTTAGATACAACACGCAATACCTACCAAAGATTTTGAAGCGAATTGCGGATAGCGCACCGAAGGGCGCTGATTTGAAAAGCTGGAAGTATTAAGCGAGACTTTATTTTTAGCCGCGTCGGGGTGAGGTTACAACACTTCTATTAAGTATGTTAACTTAGCGAACAGCAAGCGGTAGGCGTGAATTCACAACATTTCGATTAAAGTGTCGGACGGCATGATGCTTATATGTAAAGCCGTCTGACACCACATGCGTTTGACACCGCACTTTTACAAACTCCATGCGTCCCCCTCTCTTGTGGAGAGGGGCAAACCCTATAGATTCGCCACACCAAACGTGTCGGGGTGAGGTTAACACAACAAATAACAATTCAGACTTTATAGTTGAGAGCACGGGTGATAGCCGGACATTGATCAAAAGAATATGTATGCCATCGTTGTTGATTGCAAACATTAATGAGCAAACTCTTGAATGAATTCTTGTTTGATGTACCGCATAAATAAAGCCGCCTTCCGAAATAGTTGTGACAAGGGAAATGGTCAAAGAAAAATTAAGTGGGTTGGCTACGAATAGAGATTTAAGTGACTATATTTTGTAACTTAAGTCGCTCGGTTAACTATGAAGAAACAATTAGTTTACTTTTTGGCAATACTACTATCTTTTCCCGCGCTGGCACAAAAGAAAGACTCGCTTCGTGCCATTTATGTGGAGCGCTTTCCCAATCATTTTTTTATTTGGCCAATTGCCAAGACGCGAACGAGTACATTTGAGATCCAGAATAGAGCAGGCGGAAACGAGAAGTTAACCTATCGCCCAAACAACTCAGTGGGGATGGGCTTCGGGATGTACGTATTTGAAATCGGGTTTGAGTTGGTTTTTGCAGTGCCGATTGATGAGAAAAAGAAAAGTCTGTATGGTGAGTCAAAGGTAAATGATTTGCAGTTGAATGTGTTGGGCAAAAACTGGGGCGTGGATCTTTTCACCCAAACGTACAAAGGTTTTTATCGAGAAGATGCCAGACGAGGTGTGCCGGCAGCTATGCCTTTTCCACAGCGCCCAGATATCCGGATAGGCAATACGGGTATTAATGGTATTTATGCATTTAATAAGAATAAGTTTTCATTGCGTTCGTCTTATAATTTTTCGGAGAGGCAATTGAGAAGTAGTGGCTCTTTCCTGTTGTCCGGCACCCTGAATTTTTTTGATCTAAAGGCAGACTCAGCAGTATATGGTCCTTTCTACGAAACTATTTTTGGCGCCAATGGAAATTTTAATGAAATCAACAGTACCACCTTTAGTATAGCACCAGGCTATTCTTATAATCTTGTTTTAGGTAAGCGCTTTTTTATCAATGCGTCTCTATCGGTAGGGCCGGCTCAACATTGGATTTCGTACCAAACGACTAACGGAAAAACAGATCATCAGACCCTGAATACCTTTGCTGATTTTAGAGTAGGCATTGGTTACAACAGCAAACGATTCTTTGCAGGTACCAGCTTCGTACAGCAGTCTAGAAATATTCGGTTTGAAGACATTGTTTTTACTAGTTCAAGCGCCACAGTTAAGCTGTTAGTTGGCTATCGTTTTAAAGAGCGAGGTTTTTTGAAATGGCGAGTAGCAGATTTGCCACAACTAGTTTTTGACAAATAGTCTTACCATTTAACTTAAAGAATAATTTTTTTTACGATACCGACTATAGATACATTTTACAAACTCCTTACGTCCCCCTCTCTTGCGGCGAGGGGTTTAACGACCGACTATGCGCAACTGCAAAAGAGTTTTGAAAAAGCATTTCCGGATTACTCGCTCGGGTACGTGATTGCTTACGGTGCCTACGGCATAGTTGCTAGCATAAAGAAATAAGCAGAATGAAAGAGGCAATCGCTTATTAAAAGTGGTTGCCTCTTTTACAACCAGGAAATTTTATAAACATCAAATTCATCTCCCTTCTTTACACTTTTTACATACTCCACTTTTGGTGAAAGAACGCCTGTTTTGCGAACGATCTCGTCCAGTAGACCAAATTGAAGAGTACCGTTAAAAGTCTGCGTTCTTTTCATCAGCAAATGCTTGGGAGATGACTCTACTATTTCCCAACCTCTTTTTTTGGGGTCTTTAATCATTGTGTTGGCGATTGCTTGCAACGCAGTCATTGCCTCTAGCGGGGTGGATTTTTCATGTACCATCTTATAAGTCTTCATCGCGTCGTAGGCAGTCCGGCCGATTTTCCTTCCGACAAGGCGAGCGTTTGCTTGACCAACGGATTCCTCGATCCAATCACACATTTTATTATACGTTTCTATTGGCACCATGTTCAATGGGCTCGAAAGATTTAATCCCTTGGTCATGTTAAGCAGGTGTTCATAATCCTCTTTCGATTTTTCCTTGTAAATCTTCAGGATGTCAGATACGAAGGCAGCGGCAAGAGTTACCTTTTCGGTTGAATTGTCCATATTTGTTATGATTTTTTATTTGCTACTTCAAGATTGGATTTGAGTAAGAGCCCCCTATAATGAATGGATACTTAAGGCTCAGAGAACTGCTGAATTTGATGTAACCCAATTCAACGCTTCATTAATATCTTTGGTAAACTTAGTTTGCATATCAGAATTATTGCTGGCCGTTGTATCTTTCAGATCCTCCATTAATTCCTGCATGGCCATTTCGCCCAACACGTCATTGGGGAGTACAACGATTAACTTTTTTATGCCCGTCTTCACCAATCTGGGAGTAAAAACTTCCTGCACCCACTGGTTGTGCTCATCTCCGGTTACTCCTAAATTTGAAGTGTCGCCAATCCAACTGGTAACTTTATGAGCCTCTACCTCTTCAGCTCCTCTGGTAAGAATTTCAATCCACTCTTCCAGCAACACATCTCCTTTCCACTCGAGGAGTATGCAGTTCAAATCAGGTAAAAGTGAAATAGTTGCACCGTTTTTAGCAGCTCCATATTCAAAGTTCGCGATCAATTGTTTTTTCATATGTTTAGAATTTATCTTTTGTCAATTTATTTTAATAGTCTATTTGAGGTATTATTTTACTTTATGTCTGGCCATTCGGATTAATTGCTATTGTTCAGGTGATGGGTTTTGTTTTTTACTTTCCTCAGTTCGCCTTCTGCATGCTTAAGTCTTTCTACCAATTTATTCATTGCTTGTTTTTGAATTTCAGCTATTTTAAGTGCGCGATTTGCTTCAGCTTCTTTTACCTTATCCATTTCTTCTTTCATTTGTTGAAGTTCTTCCACTTTCTTTTTTAGTTTAAGCGTAGACGAAAGCATTGTTTTTTTCTGCATCTCGCCAATTTTTAAAGCACGTTCTGCCTCCTCTTGTCGGATCCGTTCATTTTCCGCTCTTGCTTTATCCACTTCCTCTTGTTTTCTCACCATCGCTTCTTGGGTAGCTTGCATTTCCTCCATATTCTGACGCAGTTCTTCTTCTTGTGCTCTTAGCTCTTCATTTTTTTGCTGGGCAGATGCCAGCACTTCTTTTAATTCTTCAGTTCGCATGGCTACTTTTTCTTCCAGCTCAAGTTGAAGCACTTGAATGTCTTTCATGCCCTGTATGTCAATCAATGACCCGGCTACGCGCAATGCATTACCATGTTCATCCCGTACCGTATTCCCAATGGCACGAAACCATTTGTAGGAACCATCTTTTAGTTTCAATTGATACTCTACATCATAAGGCGTTCTTCCAGTCCGGTCTAACAAATGCGCACTGAATGCTTCCAATGTTTTTTGCTTATGATCAGGATGAAGTAAATCAGACCAGGCGTGAAGAACATTTGGAAAGTCTTTTTCGTCTTGATAGCCGAGCATTTGTCGGAAGCGGTCAGCCCAGAAAAATGGTGTTTCGTCATTGATAGCATTGTCTTTAGGTATTTCCAAATCCCAAAGTCCCTCGGTGGTAGTCTTTGTCACCAACTCAAACTTTTGCAATAGTTTATTGGATTGCTCTTGTTTTCTGGCAACTTCCTCCTGTGTGGCCGAGAGCTCTTCCATATTTTGACGCATTTCCTCTTCCTGCGCTTTCATCTGTTCAGCTTGCTGCTGTGTTTCAATGAGCAGTTTCTTGGTTTGCTGATTCGTTTTCGCATTGGAAATAGTGGAGGCGATACTTTCACCGAGCTTCTCTACAAATTCAATTTGGTAAGGGTAAATGGATGAGAAGGAAGCTATCTCTACCGTACCGTAAATTTCTTCGTTAACTTTCAACGGCACGATCAATACGTTTCTTGGCAAGGCCTCTCCCAACCCAGAAGTGATCTTGACGAAATCGTTAGGAACATCCGTCATGTAAATGGTTGCTCGTTCTAAAAAGGCCTGGCCTGTCAAGCCTTCACCGAATTCAATTCTTTTCGTCAAATATTTTTTTCTTTCATACGCGTAGCATGCAATCATTTCCAAATGCAGATCTTTTTTATTATCGTCATTAAGAATAAATAACGCTGCTTGGTTGGCGTCCAAATACTTGACCAGACTTCTAAGAATGTTTCCCGATAATTCATTTAGGTTGTCGCCATTGACCCTGAGAATTTCTACAAATTTCGCCAGCCCGTGCGTTACCCAATTCCGTTTCCGCTCCTCTTCTCTGATGTTCTTCATCTTATCGCGCATACTCGTCAGCGATTTGGCGAGTGAATTCGAGTTGTCAGAAATGTTACTTATTTGGTTAGAGTCGAGGTTTCCATCCTCAATCTCTTTAATGAAAGAAGTTGCTTTTTCAATGACGTTGTCTTTCTGTAAAATCAGGTTGTTCAGAGCTTCATACTCAACCTTCTTTAACAACTTGTAGCGGAAAATACTTTTCATGGTTTTATTTAGTTTTCGAAGTGATTCACTGCTGATAAACTTCTTTCATCTAGCGCACCAACATCTTTTGGAATGATGATATGAGCCCGCATACATTTGCCAAATAGTTGAAGTCTCATACGCGCCTGTAGTTTAAGGGCTATCTTTTTTGCTGAATATAAATCTGTGAATTCGGGATCGTTTAATATCTCTGTAAAGCCGATATTGACTCGTTCAATTTTTCTTTGGCATTCTTTGCCTAGTACGATTTCACTACCGATCAGTTCTAATTCAGTAAAGTTCTCATACGAGGCAGCATTAAAAATTAAATTAAAATCACCGCTGCTTCTGCGACGAAGGAAAGCCTTTAGATTTTGCAATAGCGCTAAGATTAAACCGGCGTTGTCTAATACAGTTGATGATTCTGAGATAGTTGCAGAGTAATCGATCTTAGGAAATAGTTTGGCATCAAACTCATCATCACAAAGTTTTTCAGCAACGTCTGCCAATGACATTCGTGCTTTTGAGCATTCATATGTATTGTCGGATTCAGCGAAGTAAATAAGCTTATGCAACCGGTCGTCGAGCTTTTCTGCAAAATGATTCATCTGCGAGATAATGAATTGATGTTCATCATCAACCTGCTTATGAATTTTCAATAGGTTGATCAAGCCTTTAATGGTAGCGAGTGGTCCACGCAAGCCATGCGATGTTGAATAGACAAACTCGTCCATTGCATCATTTTTATCAGTGGGGCGTTTTTGGGTTGACTCTCCATCGTAAGAGCTGGAGAACTTAAGAACGATCAAATCATTTAAATCCGATATCGACCCCAGATAAAAACCGGTGATGTTGCAGGGAAAGGATATGCCTTCGGTATTAAAAACTTCAACCTGATTATCTTCAAAGAAGCCGTTGATAAGTAGATCCTGTAATTTTTCAGCGAATGAATTTCCCGTAAGAATCGATAGAGGTTGTCCACAAAATCGTTTTTCTGAATATCCGAGCTTCGCACAGATACTAGTTCCAACGGAAACTATTCGATGCTCTTTATTCAGTATAACACTGTCTGAAAAAATTCGCCCCAAAGCGCTTTTTATTTCTGTATCCGAAATGAGAATTTCCGTCATATCCTTTTTCATTTTTAAGGATTTGTGCGGATTGCTCGCGCAGTCCCATCCAAATCGGACGCAAGGTTATTTGAAAAAGGGGGGATATTCCATCTCGCCTAAACAGATGGCAGGTCTCACTGTATAACTGGCGAGTGCTACGGGTGAACGAATTTGGTGACGGACTTAAGCGTTTTGATGGATCAGTTGACGCCTTTCACCTACAGTCCGTTTTAATCGGGTAGAAGTTTCCGGATCATCTTTACAGCCAATGCGGGCAAGGAAAGCATCTTTTTTTCTTCTTGAAACCATCAGGGTAGTGCCATCGCTCATGATTACATAACCGCCATCTCCGCGTACATATTTTTCGATGCCCTCCAATTGAATGAGCGTGGAATGATGGATCCTAAAAAAATTATAATCCTTCAGCAGCTTTTCATATTCGTGTAGATGCCGTGTAACTAAGTATTTTCGTCCGTCCTTCAGAAAGATATCCGTATAGTTTCCAGAGGCTTTGCAGTAAAGAATGTCCAGCACTTTAATAAAGGTCAATCCCTCCGCTGTTGGTAACGCGATTTTTGCATTTTCTTTTTTACCGGACGAAAGAAGCTCCTTGCGGGGTTCTGTAAACTGATGAGACTTTCTTTCATCCGATTGATCGATGGCCTCTTTAAAAACATCAATGTGAATAGGTTTAAACAAATAGTCCATCGCTGGTTTCACAAAATGGGTAATATCATTTGAAAAACAGGCGATGCCAATCACATTGCTTTGTGCATCATACACCGGGATCATAGTCGTTTCGGCAAAGATTTCTTTGCCATCTGGCCCCTCCACCATCTCAATATCCGTTGTGCGTTCTCCCTTCAGCGCCCGAAGAAAAAGGCTTTTCCATCTCTTTCTCCTTTCTTCCGGCTCGCCGGGAATATCGATTGAATCACCCGGCAAAATGCTTTTCCCTGTAAATGCCTCTACTCCTTCATAGAAACTCCGATTGGCAGTGATCAATTGAAGCTCTTTATCGAGCAGCCAGATGGCGCCCTGATAGTTGTGAATCAACAAGCGAAGATTTTTGTAATTCTCGAAGCGGCTGCTTTCCCGTACAGCATTATTCGAAATGGTGTAACCTGTTGAAAGAACCATTGGTTTGTTGGCTCTTTTTATGGTTTGCATTGAAAACATCACATCCAACTCCGCCCCACTTTTGGTACGAAGCTTGACCATTTCGTTCCTTACATCCGTACCCGATTTTAGACGAGTCAAAAAAGATTCTCTTTTTTTTAGATCGACCCAGAGGTTTAAGTCCGAGGCATGTTTGCCAATCACTTCATCACTACTATATCCAAATAATTCAGTGAATGATGTATTCACATCAATGTACTTTCCATCTTCCAATGTTGAAAGTACGAGTGGAATAAATGGGTTATTTTTTGTCATAATCGTAATGGTTCAAAAACAAAAGACTAGAACAAAAAGTGCAGTCTGATTTTCACCTTTTCACCACCTTTTCAAAACAACCGTTTGAATTGATTTATTTTACTTCTCTTATTGAAAATGTTTTGTAACAGCTTCATTCTTAAATGCAAAAATATGGGTTAAGCTTAATTTTTCCATTTCCGTTAAGTTAAGCCCTTTTTTATACCTCACCTTGTTCCTACAAGAGAGGGGGGCAAGTCGAGCTTACTTAACGACATTGTAATTTATTTTCAAATACTTGATTTCCTTACTAAAACAGAACTGACCGTGGAATGAGCCGGACAATCCATCCTTTGTGTAGCACTATTCAGTGCTTTTGAACTGTGATATTTCTTAAAGAGTTAGCAGTGAGGTCAACTAATCGCTCAAGGTTATTTGCTAAGCCGTTGCCAGCAAAATGGAGGTGGCTCTTCACTTTTGTTAGAAGCTCAAATGAGTTTTGCTGAAAAGCTTACGCAGTCCCGAGCAATAGTGAATTGCTCATCTCGGCAGGATAAGTCGCATTTTGCTTTTATAATTTTATTTGGTTTGCGTTTTGGCATTGCCTTTATAGGAAACAAATAAATTGATCCATAAAACTCTCGATATTCTATAGTTCAGAGGTACGATTAGTACCGAAGCGGCAATCATCCAGAATATATATGTACCCATATCCGGATTGAAAGTGTATCGCAAGGTGAGGTATACGATTGTAAAAATGACTACTTGAATAGCGTAGCTAAAATACATAGCTCCAAAATAAAACGAAGGTTCCTGAATAAAATCCAAGCCACAATGTGAACAAATAGTATTCATTCTCATAAATTGTGCGCTGTAAACTGAATTCTCAAACATTTGTCCTTCGTGGCAGCGTGGGCATTTTTGCAACACGATACTTCCTAGAGCTGATTTATTTTTATTCATGGCGGGTAAGGTTTATCCAAGTATAAACGCAAGCATCTTTTTTAAGTGCAGGACAATTTATTGATTAAGCAGTACGGTTTAGTGTTTGTTAATCAAGACTTCCTCTGCACTATTTCTATCCAATGGTTTAAATAACGTTGGACTATTTATCGATTTAGCAGGACAATTCAGGGCTATGTTTTATTGTAGATTTTATGCGTGTTAACATTGCAACTATTTATCACACCTGGATGTCTAAACATAAATTAGAAAAATATGAGCACAAAGATCTTACTCTCCATTTCACTTATTGCACTTGGTTCCTGTGCATATAGAAGTATGAATAAGACAATCAAAATTCCGGAGGGAACCTATAAAGGGCAATTTGTACGGTCAAGTCCTCTGGCTAGATATGCGGCATCGAATGTTGTCATAACCTTTACCGGAAGCACGTTTTCCGGTAAGAGCGATAAACTAAATTATCCAACGATATGCGAAGGCACCTTCAATATCAATGGAAAGGATATCGAATTTGTAAATGGATGTTCAATGACAGCTGATTTTGATTGGAGTTACATGCTGATGGGAAAATTCGAGTTTAGTTTAGCGGAAGGTAAATTGGAAATGACAAAATCAATGGGAGACACTATCAATTATTATTCTTTGAAATTGCAATAATTCTTTATGTATAAGTACCATCACAACACTTTTAAAAAATTTTCAATAAGATGAATCTAAAACAAACAGCACTTGTCATACTCACCACTTTCAGTTGCCAGCAAACGCATCAAAATAGGGATGTTAGACAGTTACGCGAATCACTCCCTCAAATTGAAACTCCCATAAAATTTAATTCCAACCTACGGGTAAAGTACAAAACGGTAGACCTAAGCGATAATAGCCTGATCAAAAAAGTAAATGATCGCTACATCTTTTCTTTGATAGGAAAATTATTTGAAACAGAAGATACCATTACAATTTTAGGTTACAAATTTGATAAGATGGGAACACCCATACTGATAACGTTTGACAATGAAGGAAATGAGATAAGTTCACATGCTGTTTTTGAAACAGTACTATCTGAACCAGGGCACCATACCTCTAATAGTGTGAGCGTGCTTGCGAATAGACAAATACTTTTCACAGATAGTACGGTGATACGAAAAGTAAATGAATCCAAAACGGAGGAGATCGTTGGATCAGATTCTGTTTTGGTGAGAAGTAAAAAGTATTTGATTTCTGGCGATGGAACAATTGTAACCATTGAGTAAGGTAACGAGAAATATGGGCGACTATTTCTATTCCAGTAACTTGAATAGCCCTATTTCTAACCGCAGAAAACCAATGATAAATACCAACACTATCTTGCGAAATAACTTAACAGATAACCAGAAGTAAAAGCGTTGGCTACTCAAAGGATTATTGAACGGGAATATTTTAAGTTATTACGCGGTGCTCTGCGTGTAGCGTTTCTTTAAATTGTTCAGGAGTCAAGTTTGTTTGCTTCTTAAAGAATCGAATAAAGTAGGAAGTATCTGAATAACTTAAATGGCTTGCCACCTGGTTTACATTTAAGTCAGTGTAAGAAAGTAATCTTTTAGCCTCCAGAATTATGCGTTCCGAGATTAAGTCAGACAGTGTCTTTCCAAGCTTTTGTTTGCAAATTGAATTTAAATAAGAAGCAGATAGACTCATCAAATCAGCATATTGCCGTGGTTGCTTCATTTTGACATAATGCTTTTCAATGAGTTGCCCGAGTTTTCTGATTTTAAAGGAAACACTATCCTTAAAACTGTCTGTTTCTTCTACAGGAAAACTCTGACTCAATTTCAATAACAGGATTTCCAAATAGCTTCGGAGTATACGCAGATCGGTTGATGTTTGGGACGCAAATTCAAAATACATTTGACTTGTCACAAAATCTATAATCTTTCTTTGATCATCATTGATGATAACATGTGGGTTACTATTTAATAAACAAAAGAAGGGGAAGCCATACAGATTTTTTTCGAGCGTGTGCATGGCATAAAAGGAAGGTTTAAAGAACAGTATATACCCATCTGTACCATCTTCCAAATTCCACGAGTGGACCTGTCCGGGCGTCATTAAAAAAAAGCTACATAATGAAATGGTGTACCGCTTAAAGTCGATGATATGCTCGCCTCCGCCTTTATTAATGTAGAGTAACAAATAAAAGTCATGATTGTGGGGCTTGCTGATAAACTGGTGTTTCTCCAAGTGTGTTTCCAATCGTTCAATATAGAATGAATGGTCATTTGCTTTTTGGCTAAACGCATCCAGTGGAAAGGTGGGGGGAGGCACACTTTTTTTCATAATTTTCAAGTTATGATCTTTCATTAATATGAAATTATCACTTCTCTTTCAATTGTTCGATTATTTTCACCAATTGTTGGAATTAACGTACTCTTCATCGCTTCAAAAGGGGAAAGTTTGACACTATCTGGCCATGCACTTAGTTTATTTGTTAGTAGGAACCTGTTCGGAAATTAAGGAGTGGTGTAGAGTTCGATCTGTACGATGGCATCGCCCCCGGCTATCAGTAGTTTGTGTTGGTCTAATTTGCTGTCTTTAGTTTGCAGCTACGAACTTTGAACTTACTATTCTTTGAAAATTAATCTGATATCGAAGCACTAGCGGTAAGGATGGCAGCGGAAAGCCCGCACCCCGATACTCAATAGCAAGCTGGTGGGGGGCGGACTTGTAGCGAACAGCTTGACCCGAGTTTGCCAGCCGAGACATTTGCGGAGGCGTGAACGAGGGACCGCCCAAAGAAAAGAAACTACCAACTATTACTCATTCGTTCCATACGCTTCAATAATATCGCGCACCAGTTTATGTCGTACCACATCGCGGGCGCTGAGTTCTACGAAACCAATTCCTTTAACTTTATTCAAAATGCGCACGGCTTCTTTCAAGCCGGAGTTTTGATTTTTAGGTAAATCGATTTGCGAGGTGTCGCCCGTTACAATCATTTTTGATTCCGGGCCCATGCGTGTCAAAAACATTTTCATTTGCATCGGCGTGGTGTTCTGCGCTTCGTCCAACAAGATAAACGCATTGTTGAGTGTGCGCCCGCGCATGTAAGCGAGTGGAGCAATCTCAACAATCTCGCGCTCCATGTAGTACTTCAGTTTTTCAAAAGGCACCATGTCGTTCAGTGCATCGTAGATGGGGCGCAGATACGGATCAATTTTTTCTTTTAAGTCGCCCGGCAAAAAACCTAAGTTCTCGCCCGCTTCCACAGCGGGACGTGTGATAATGATTTTCTTGACTACTTTATTTTTTAAGGCGCGTACCGCCAGCGCTACAGAAATAAAAGTTTTACCTGTTCCTGCAGGGCCCAACGCAAACACCAAATCGTTTTCCTTTACCGACTGCACCAACTTTTGTTGATTGACCGTCTTTGGCTTAATAGGCGCACCTTTCGTGCCGTACAAGATAACACCATCGGCCTCGTCCGCCATGCCTTCGGGTTTTTCTTGCGCGATGTAGGCCTTTACATTTTCTTCGGTAATCTTTCCGAATTGGTGAAAATGTTCTTGTAAGGAGTTGAGCACTTCAGTGATTTGCAACAGATCAGGCGTTTCGCCTTTGACCAGAATTTCGTTGCCACGCGAAATGATTTTGCTTTTCGGAAACGCCAGCGAGAGCTCGTTGATGTTCTTATTCTCGATGCCCAGAAATTCGAGCAACGGAATGTTTTCCAGAGTGATGATTTTTTCGATCAAATGAAATAATGGTTGAAATGAAGTAATTTTAAGCCGTAAATTAATTAAATCCGGCCTTGCTACAACGCAGGTTTCCTTAGAAAGTTCACAGATGGCAATCGTTACTCTTCTTACTGATAGTGGTGAAACGGATCATTATGTGGCCGCTATCAAGGCGAAGATACTCAGCGTAAACCCCGGCCTTTCAGTAGTAGACATTAGCCATCAGATTGCCGCCTGTGACATAGCGCATGGGGCTTTTGTATTAAAAGCTGTATTTCGCGATTTTCCCGCAGGCACGGTGCATGTGGTGGCGGTCGATTCCGCAGGTGCCAGAGACGATGCCTACATTGCCCTTCAGCTCGAAGATCATTTCTTTGTTGGCGTGGACAATGGTCTGCTCGGCTTGATCAGCGAGAAGGGCCACCAGCAAGTGGTGCAACTCAACTCGGTCAATCCCATCCGAAGCACATTTCCGGAGAAAGATATTTTTGCGCCCGCCGCGGCCAAACTTGCAAGCGGAGTGGCCATCACCACTTTAGGCAAACCCATGCCTACCTTTAAAAAACTGACGGATCGGTTTGTGAAAGCCAATAAGCGGTTGATTGCAGGAAACGTAATTCGTGTAGATGGATATGGCAACCTGATCACCAACATTCCCAAAGATGCCTTTGAAATTCTCAGTGCCGACAAGACCTATACCATTCAGTTTGGCGGCGAGAAATTCAGACGCATTCACAAGAATTATTTTGAAGCAGAACCCGGCGATTGCTTTTTGATTTTTAACAGCCTCGGTCTGCTCGAAATAGGAATGTACAAAGGCAACGCCAGTGAACTGCTCGGATTAAAACACGACAGCCCTGTTAACATTACTTTCGAAGAATAAACCAGTTTCTATTAATTCAGGCGTCACTAAAAACTCAAGCATCCTTCTCTATTGGAGAAGGGAAGGGTTGAGGTGAATTAAGGAAGGTTTTTAGAGACGCCATTCAAGTAACATAGTAAAACTACAATCACCATGATTACCCGAATTGTAAAAATGTATTTCAGCGAAGATACCGCACCGCTATTCTTAGAGATATTTGAACGACATAAGGTTGCCATTCGCAACTTTCCCGGCTGTTCGCATTTGCAGTTAGTCAGAGAGATGGATGTGCCGTTTTGCTATTGCACCGTTAGCCGTTGGGATCAGCAACAGAGTTTAGAAAATTACCGCGACTCAGAATTATTTATTACCGTGTGGCGGCAAGTGAAGCCACTGTTTGTAAGGAAGACGGATGCGTTCTCTTTAGAAGATTTTATCACGGTAGCTTAATCGCAGCCACATCACTTTTTCACCGATCGCCACATCAGCATTTCAATTATTGGTTTTATTTCCATAGATTGAATTACCTATCACTAAATCTATGCATCGAATTTCATTATCCATTGGCAGCATCTTTTTGAGTGCTGTCTGCGTGTTCGCGCAAAGCGGCATCAAAAAAGCCCCCGAAGTAAAAGAAGGAGAGGGGCCGTATTCACAACTCATCATCCGCGGCGTCACGCTCATTGATGGTACAGGCGCACCACCGGTTGGCCCGGTAGATATCGTTGTCAAGCAAAACCGCATCGTCAATATTGTTAGTATTGGATTACCTACTCCAGGCATGGCAAGTCAGGGCAACCGCCCGCAGCTGGAGCCAGGCGGAAAAGAATTGAATTGCGAAGGCATGTACCTGATGCCGGGCTTCGTAGATATGCACGGCCACATTGGCGGAGGTCAGGCTCCCATTGCCGAATATGTTTTTAAACTGTGGATGGCGCACGGCGTGACTACGATTCGCGACCCGGGATCGGGCAACGGATTGGAGTGGGTGCTCGATCAGAAAAACAAGAGCGCACAAAATCTCATTACCGCTCCACGCATCAAAGCATACGTTACTTTTGGTTCGGGAAGCAAAGAGCCCATCAAAACTCCGGAGCAGGCGCGCGCTTGGGTAAACGAAAACAAATTGAAAGGTGCCGATGGTATTAAATTTTTTGGTGCAGCACCGGACATCATGGATGCGGCCTTGCGCGAAAATAAACGCATCGGCTTGCGCTCGGCGTGCCACCATGCTCAGCTGGGTGTAGCGCGCTGGAATGTAGTAAATTCTGCCAATGCTGGACTTACCACGATGGAACACTGGTATGGCTTACCCGAAGCGATGTTGCCTAACTCCAGCATTCAAAACTATCCGCTCAATTACAATTACTCGAATGAACAAAATCGATTTGAAGAAGCCGGTAGATTGTGGAAGCAAGCAGCGGCTCCGTACACACCCAAGTGGAATGCAGTGATGGACACTTTGCTCAAACTGGATTTTACACTTGATCCTACTTTTGATACCTATGAGGCTGCCCGTGATTTGCACAAGGCACGTAGACAAGAGTGGCATGAAACGTACACACTACCACAACTGTGGGCATTCTATCAGCCCAGCCGCGTAGCACATGGTTCATTTTGGTTTTCATGGGGCACTGAGCAGGAGGTTGCCTGGCGCGAAAACTTTCGGTTGTGGATGACTTTTGTGAATGAATATAAAAACAGAGGTGGAAGAGTAACGGCTGGTTCGGACAACGCTTTTATTTTCCAAGTGTATGGCTTCGGATACATCCGCGAATTGGAATTGTTGCGTGAAGCAGGTTTTCACCCGTTAGAGGTAATTCGCTCGGCTACATTGTATGGAGCGCAGGCGTTGGGAATGGAAAAAGAAATTGGCTCTGTTGAAATTGGTAAGCTCGCCGACTTCGCCATTGTTGATCAAAATCCATTAGAGAATTTGCAAGTGCTGTATGGTGTGGGTGCCATCAAGTTGATGGACGACAACAGCGTGAAGCGCGTTGGTGGAGTGAAGTACACTATCAAAGACGGTATCGTGTACGATGCTAAAAAATTATTGCTGGATGCCAAAAAGATTGTAGACGATGAGAAAGCCAAGTCCGGATTTAAACTGAAACAACCGGGTATAGATTGATTTGCCATTTGAATAGAATGAAAGGGGAGTGGTGCAAAACCATTCCCTTTTTTTTAATCTTTTTAAGGCATCTCGAATAACTCAATGTACTCTACCCCTCGCTACCTCGGTCTGTGTCCTCACAGACCGAAAATATAACCCCTCAGCCTATGTCCTCACAGACCGAAAATATATCACTCTTCCAAGAAAGAAAATAGTTAAAGTAACAGCCCGTGATT
>VYKN01000010.1_pt1 | contig 148791 bp, 132 predicted proteins | sample 5114581 | NCBI WGS metagenome assembly VYKN01 (sample SAMN12291810, study PRJNA351875) | freshwater metagenome | isolation source: freshwater lake | place: USA: Michigan, Baker Lake | collected 2011-08-08
GTAAGAAATTGAAAGTTCATACAGTTTTTATTTATAAATCAAAACAATAGCAGCATTCCGCCAAAGCCTATCAAAAAGCCCACGACACTTCCATACATTACTTCGCGTGGTGTGTGGGCATTCAGCAGCAATCGAGCCGACATGACGATACCGGCTAGTAAGATGATGGCTACCGTAGGAAACAATAATGTATTTTGCTCCGTCACCTGATTCAATGGTAGCACAATGCCCAATCCACCACTGATTGACAAGCTATGCACACTGATCTTATAAAAGAAAGTTATCAGCCAAGTAATAGCCACCATGGATGTGATGATCAACATAATCTTGTTGAAATTCTGACTGAAGGGCAGTTTGTAATAAATGAGCAAAGTGAAAAGCACATACAATAACATAATGAAGGTGAAAGGCAGTACACGCTGCTCGCGCAATTCCATCGTGAGGCTGTTTCCATTGCCAAAAAATTTGAGCATGAGCAAGTTGATTGCGGGCATCACAAACGTAAACACAAAAATCAGGCTGATGATGGTAAGTCTGTATTCGGCTTTGATCTCAATCAGTGACGGTAAAAATTTTTGAAGTAATAAAACCAGAAAGGTTGGCAACAATAAAGGGTGAAAAATGACTGAAATAATTTTGGCAGCAGTCTTCACCGTTCTTACATTTCTTTGCGTAATCGGGCCACCGGAATATTCAATTGCTCGCGGTATTTTGCCACCGTTCGGCGGGCAATGTTATACCCTTTTTCATTCAGCATTTCCTCCAGCTTGTCGTCAGCCAAAGGTTTGCTCTTGTCTTCTGCGTCTATAATTTCTTTAATAATCTGCTTTACCTCACGGCTGCTGACCTCTTCGCCCGAATCGGTAGCAATGCCTTCCGAAAAGAAATATTTCAATGGAAAAATACCAAAGTCAGTCTGTACGGTTTTGCTGCTGGCAACCCTGCTCACCGTTGAGATGTCCATGTTGATGAGCTGAGCAACATCTTTCAGAATCATGGGCCTGAGCTTGGTTTCATCGCCTTCTAAAAAATAGTCAAATTGAAAATCGACAATGGCACGCATCGTCTTCAACAAGGTGAGTTGCCGCTGACGAATGGCGTCAATGAACCACTTGGCCGCATCTAATTTTTGCTTTACGAATGATACGGCTTCTTTTAGTTTCTTGTCTTTTTTGTCGCTCTTCTCATACGCGTGAAACATCTCGTTGTACGAACGGCTGATGCGCAGCTCAGGAGCATTGCGCGAGTTGAGCGATAACTCCAATTTGCCGTTGTTATTCACCAAAATAAAATCCGGAATGACATATTGATTTTTCACCATTCCAGAAGAGCCTTCGCCCCCTGGCTTTGGATTGAGACGCACAATCAACTCGATGGCATCTTTGATGTAATCTTCATCATCCAAATCCAGTCGCTTGAGGATGCGTGCATAGTGCTTCTTAGTAAATTCTTCGTAGCATTCGGTTAAGATGCGCTTGGCTACGATCACATCTACATCCTGGCCATCGTCCATTCTCTCCAGTTGCAACAGCAGGCATTCCCGAAGGTTGCGTGCAGCAATTCCTGCCGGGTCAAATGATTGGATTTTTTGTAGAATAGATTCCACTACTTCGAGGTTGGTTTCCAGCCCCTGTGAAAAGGCAAGGTCATTCACAATCGAATCAAGTTCGCGGCGAATGTAGCCGTCGCCCTCTATACTGCCAATCAATTGCTTCCCGATGGTATAGCTCTTTTCATCCAACCCCAAAAATCCGAGTTGAGTCATTAGCGTTTCGTGCAACGATGTGGCCGTAGCAATGGGTAACTCACGGTCTTCATCGTCATCGCCATCATTGTACGTTTTGTAGCTGGAGTAGTCATCATCCCGCAGATAGTCATTGATGTCAATCTCATCGTTGGGGTTTACCTCTTCGGCTGGCGAATCGCCCTCCGGCACTTCTTCACTTGGAATTTCATCGGGCGTATTGTCATCGACCCGCTCCTCTTCTTCGCCCTGTTCCAACACCGGGTTCATCTCCAACTCTTCCTCAATTCGGTTCTCAAGCTCCGCGGTAGGTACTTGCAATAGCTTTATAAACTGAATCTGTTGAGGAGACAGTTTTTGCTGAAGTGATTGATTGAGTCCTAAACGCTGCATATTCAGCTCGCAAGTTATCAATTCGACTGGTGATTGAAAATAGTTGTTTGGTTATTAGTTGTAAAGGAAGACGGGTGGTTTTTTCCCTTGATGTAAATGCCTGTGTTTTACCTGTTCTTCGTTTTTATTCATCGCATTCACTATTTCACTTTGATTAAAAATACAAAATGCCTTGTTTTGCGATCCGTCACACTTTCAAAGTGTTACGATCAAAAAACCGAAGCCAATGAAGAGAACGCGAATCAAAGAATTGCTTGCCATGACCCCGGAAGGGAAGCAGGTAAAAGTACAAGGTTGGGTGCGCACCTTTCGCAACAATCAGTTTATTGCCATCAACGATGGCTCATGCATCCACAATGTGCAGGCTGTTGTGGCCCTTGATTCCATCGATGATTCGACCTTAAGGCGTATCACCACCGGTGCATGTCTTTCGGTAACCGGCGAATTGATCCCTTCTTTAGGAAAAGGGCAATCGGCTGAAGTAAAAGTAACGCACCTTGAAATTTTAGGCGACAGCGACGCGGAAAAATTTCCACTTCAACCCAAAAAACACTCGCTGGAGTTTTTACGCGAAATTGCGCATCTCCGTCCTCGTACCAACACCATCAGCGCGGTGATGCGCATGCGCCATGCCATGGCCTTTGCCATTCATCAGTTTTTTAATGATCGCGGATTCAAATACGTGCATACCCCCATCATCACCGGCTCGGACGCCGAAGGAGCAGGAGATATGTTTCGTGTAACCACGCTGGACATCAACCAGCCTCCGCGCACGGAAGATGGACATATCAACCACAAAGAAGATTTCTTTGGCAAAGAAACCAACCTGACGGTATCGGGCCAATTGGAAGGAGAAACATACGCGATGGCACTGGGTGAAATTTATACATTCGGCCCCACGTTTCGCGCCGAAAACTCCAACACCACGCGGCACCTTGCCGAGTTTTGGATGATCGAACCAGAGATGGCATTCTACGATATTGAAGACAACATGCAACTGGCCACCGATATGCTGCAATATCTGGTGAAGTATGCGCTCACGCACTGTGCTGATGATTTGGAATTTTTGAACAAGCGTGCGCAGGAAGAAGACGCCGCGAAGCCGCAAGATCAACGCAATGAACTCAGCTTGCTCGAGCGGTTGAAGTTTGTAGTCGAAAATGATTTTCAGCGACTCACCTATACCGAAGCCATCGACATCCTGCGGAACTCCACACCTAACAAGAAAAAGAAGTTTCAATATCTCATTGACCAGTGGGGCGCTGACCTACAGTCGGAGCATGAGCGCTATCTGGTAGAGAAACATTTCAAAAAGCCGGTGATTCTTTACAACTATCCGAAAGAAATCAAATCGTTTTACATGCGTCAAAATGAAGATGGGAAAACGGTTGCCGCCATGGATGTGCTTTTCCCGGGCATTGGCGAAATCATTGGCGGATCACAACGTGAAGAACGCTATGAAAATCTGGCGAAGCGCGTAGAAGAATTGAAGCTACCTGAAAAAGATTTGTGGTGGTATATGGAATTGCGCAAGTTCGGAACAGCACCCCACAGCGGATTTGGTCTTGGCTTTGAGCGACTCATGTTGTTTGTAACCGGCATGACTAACATTCGCGATGTGATCCCTTTTCCACGTTTTCCGAAAAGCGCTGAATTTTAACAAAGGGAGGTAGTCGAACTACTTCCTCTTGATGGCTAAGAGGGGTATTGAACCCAAATAGGCGAGTGTGCGTGTTACGCTTTTCGCGAAAAGCTTTTCTTCCAGACTTAGCTTATGGGTAAATGTTGTTAGCAAATCGGCATTGGTTAGCTTGATATAATTGTCGATTGCCTTCGGAATATCTTCTTCTAAAATCAATTTGAAGTCCAGCTTCTTGTAGTTTACCTTCTTAATGATTTCTTCTACCTGCGCTTTAGCTGCTTCTACTTTCTTATTGATGATGGGTGTTACGTGAATCATGTGAACACTTGAGCCATAGATTTGAGCAAACTCTACGATCATGTCGAGTTCCTTTTGCGTGTCTTTCAAATCAGACGCGTAAACGATGTGCTCCAGATTTTTGTATTTGGCAAATTCCGGAATGGCCATCACCGGCACATTGCAATCATCAATTACAGAAACGGTGGTTCCGCCCAAGCGCACTTTCTTTAATGCGCTGGCACCGCGCGATCCCATGACAACAATGTTGGCTCTGTTCTTGTCCGTATAGCGTTTCACCATCTCTGCTACAGTGTGAGAGCGAATGGCTTTGAATTCAATTTTGTAATTGCCTTTCACTTCCTTGCGAAGTTCTTCAATCAATGCGCTTCCCTCCTCTTCGGCCACTTGCACCATTGTTTTTTCAATTTGTTTCATGCGCAGGTTTGTCTTTTGTACGCCATCAAAACGAATGATGTTGAGGATGGTGAACTCTGCCTGAACCGGAGCCGCCATTTGAATAGCAAACTTGATGGCGATTTTTGATAATTCGGAAAAATCCGTGAGCAAAACGAGCTTAGGTGTTGCCATAGGTAAAAGGAATAATTCAAAAATAAACCATTAGCGGGCAGCAAAAAAGAGATTAAGGATGTAAATTTCCACTCTCTATCAATCGATTTAAACATGCGTCAAACCCTATTCATTCTTCTCAGCCTCCTGTGTACGGGGCTTACCGCGCAAATCAATTCGGCGCAGATTAAGGCGCACATTCAAATTCTTTCCAGCGACTCACTGGAAGGGCGCGGCACCGGAACGGCTGGAGAAAAATTGGCATTGCATTACATTCAATCGCAGTGGAAAAAATGGGGCATACAGCCCAAAGGAGATGCAAACGGTTATAGTCAGAAGTTCACTTTTAAATCGGGCGTGCATGGTACAGGAGCCGAAGGCTCAGCTTACAATGTGGTTGGGTATATTGATAACAAAGCGCTCTACACCGTTGTGATTGGCGCACACTACGATCACCTCGGTCTGGGGAATCAGGGTAGCTCGCTGGATGCAAATCCTCAAGATAAAATTCATAATGGAGCCGATGACAATGCCTCGGGCGTGGCCGGTGTGTTGGAATTGGCGCGCTACTTTCAAACGAACAAAGTAAAGGAGTCCACCAACTTTTTGTTCATCTGTTTCAGTGGCGAGGAATTGGGATTATATGGTTCGAAATTCTATACCGAACATCCCACGATTCCTTTGGAGAAAATAACGTACATGATTAACATGGATATGGTGGGTCGATTAGATCCAGCCACCAAAAGTGTAGCCGTCAGTGGCACCGGTACCAGTCCGGTATGGGAGCCATATCTTAAAAGCTTATCTGGCAAACCGTTAGCAATCAAAACCGACTCAGCCGGAGTGGGACCTTCCGATCATACTTCCTTTTATTTGAAAAATATTCCGGTGCTTCACTTCTTCACTGGCTCGCACAGCGATTACCACAAGCCTTCGGATGATGCAGAGAAAATTAATGCGGATGGTGAAAAAGAAATTCTGGCACTCATCATTCGGCTTACCGAAAAATTAAATGGTCAGCAGAAATTAACCTTCCTTCCAACAAAAAATAAATCCATGAGCTCATCGCGCTCCTTCAAAGTAACAATGGGCGTAATGCCCAGCTATACATCCAATGAAGAAGGGCTGAAAGTAGATGGTGTAAGCGATGGAAAGCCCGCCCAAAAAGCTGGTATACTAACCGGCGATGTAATTGTTCAGATTGGTGATTTCGCCATCAAAGACATACAAGCCTACATGGACTCGCTGACGAAATTTGAAAAAGGACAAACCGTGCCCGTGAAAGTGAAACGAGGCAGTGAAACTGTAACCGTTCAGGTAACTTTCTAACAACTAAATATTATTCAAATCTAACTACGAACCGTATGAAATGGACTGGCAGAAGAGAAAGCTCAAATGTTGATGACCAGCGCGGCAATAGTGGTGGTGGTGGCGGTTTCCCCGGTGGATTACTCAGCAAAGGTGGCTTGGGAACCATTGTGGTAGTTTTGTTGGTCAGTTGGCTCACCGGCATGAATCCGCTTTCATTACTTCAACAAACCAATGTTGATTCAGAGCCTACCCAGTCGGTTTCATTAGGTGCAAGTCCCGAGGAAGAAGAACTCAAAAAGTTTGTGGCCGTGGTGTTGGGCTCTACGGAAGATGTGTGGCATGCACAACTGCCGGACTACCGCGATCCGGTTCTGGAATTGTTTCGCGATCAAACCCAATCCGGTTGCGGCTCGGCCACATCCGCATCGGGTCCATTTTATTGCAGTGAAGATGAGCGGGTGTATATCGATCTTAGTTTTTATGAAGAGTTGAAAAACCAATTGAATGCGCCTGGCGATTTCGCTCAAGCGTATGTGATCGCCCATGAAGTAGGGCACCACATTCAACATCTCCGCGGCATCACCGATAAGGTACATGCCATGCGCGAAAAGTTGAGCGAGGAAGAATACAATAAGCTTTCGGTAAAGTTGGAGTTGCAAGCCGATTTTCTGGCGGGGATGTGGGCACACTATGCAAAAGACAATCGCGATTTTATTGAAGAGGGTGATATTGAAGAAGCACTGAATGCGGCTGCCGCCATTGGTGACGACCGACTGCAAAAGAAATTTCAGGGAACAGTAGTGCCTGATTCATTTACGCATGGCACTTCCGAGCAACGCGTGCGGTGGTTTTTGAAAGGTTTTAAAACCGGAGACATGGCGCAAGGCGATACTTTTTCTACCGATAACTTATAACCGCTTCAAACGAACTTTGAATGTCAACTTTTGATTCTAAAAATCTCCTTCTATTTTTGCTCATCAAATTGATTTAACACTATGGGACGCGTATTTGAGAAAAGAAAACACACCATGTTTGCCCGCTTTGACAGGATGGCGAAAGCATTTACCCGCATTGGGAAAGACATTGCGATGGCGGTTAAAAATGGTGGCCCCAATCCGGATAACAATCCTAAACTTAGGATGGCGATCCGAAATGCAAAGGGTGTAAATATGCCGAAGGATAGAGTAGATGCGGCTATCAAAAGAGCTTCCTCCAAAGAAGAAAAAGATTTCCAGGAGATCGTTTATGAAGGCTACGCACCTCATGGGGTGCCGGTGTTGGTAGAATGCGCTACAGACAATCCAACGCGCACCGTCGCCAACATTCGGTTGCAGTTTTCAAAGAATGATGGTAGCATGGGTAATTCCGGATCGGTATCATTTATGTTTGAACGCAAAGGCGTTTTCAAATTCGAGCCTTCCAAACTTAATTTAGATGAACTAGAGTTAGATCTGATTGATGCTGGCGCAGAAGAAATTCAGCGCGATGCAGAGGAAACCATCATCTATACTAAGTTTGCCGAGTTTGGGCACATGGTGAAGTTTTTAGAATCGAAAAAACTGGAAGCCAAAAGCTCTGAATTGCAATACATTCCCAACACCACCAAAGAACTGGGTGAAGCCGAACAAGATGAAGTGTTGAAATGCATTGAAGCGCTGGAAGCTGATGATGACGTGCAAAACGTTTATCACAACCTGGCGTAAGAATCGATTTGAAGGATTAAACCCAAATTATGCATTAGGATTTAAAGAGTTAGTTAATTTATTGACGAATCCTTCGGATTGTCAGGGTTTAACCTTGACAATCCTGACAGTTCCGTCAGGATTCGTCAAATTATGCAATAGAATTTTCTATTGCATAATTACGGTTAAAATTTCGGCCGCGCTATTTTCATCTGACTTCCTTCACGGGTCAAATTATCATCCACCATTCGGTTGTTGTACTGTTGAATAAATGCTTTCAGCTTGGTTTCCATATTGCTTACCGTATCCGGCAGTGTTGGAAGCAAATTGCTTTTCAAAAACACATCTCTTTTAAAATCATACAAAGCATTTGACTTATTTCCATCAAATTGGAGTAAGTAGTTACCCTGAAAAAGTTGATACTGATTGTTCAGGTAAGTGAAAGCAAAGGGCACTTCGTGTGGACTGAAAATATTGCGTCCAAATGAAACATACGGTTGATCGTAGCCCAATTGCGAAAGCACCGTAGGCATTATATCAACCTGTTGAATCAATTGATTTTGAAAGGATCCTTTGGATTCGCTCGGTTCATAAAAAATGATCGGAATAGAAAAATAACCCCATGCCGTATTGTACTCCGGATGCACAATTTCCGCGGAAGCGTGGTCGGCGGTTAGCACGAACAATGTATTCTTAAACCACGGCATCGTAGCTGCTGTGGCAAAGAATTTTTTCAAAGCCATATCGGTGTATTCAATGGTACGATGGACTAAGCGAGGGCCGCCTTTGAATGAGCTTTCATATTCTTCTGGGAGTTGATAGGGATGATGTGATGACAGCGTAAACAGGTTAGTGTAAAACGGCTGTTGAAACGTATTCATCTGCCGTGCGAAGTATTGCATGAACTTCTCATCCCAAATGCCCCAGATGCCATCAAAATCTTCGTTGTTGTTGTATTCATCTTTTCCGAAGTAATCGTCAAAGCCACTTTGGCGTGCAAAAGCATCAAACCCCATGGAGCCGTTGGGCGCACCATGAAAAAAAGCACTGTAGTATCCCTTCTCACGCAGCAAGCTGGGGAGGCTGTTGATTTTGTTGCCTGAAAAATGAGACAGCACAAAAGGCACTTCAATGGATGGAATACTTGCAATCACGGAAGGCATGGCATCAATTGACTTGCGTCCGTTGGCCATCGAATATTGAAATGCATGGCTAACGCTGATCAGCGAATCTAAAAATGGTGTGTAGCCGGGATGATTTTTTTTATCCGGATGGTACGCTCCCACAAATTCTTTTGAAAAACTTTCCAGAATAATGACCACCACATTTTTTTTGGTGAAAGTGCGTGTTGTGTCCGGCAAACGCAGTGGTGTAAATACTTTGTTCAACTCTTCGTCATTCGTAAAGTAATGGACTTTCTGAATCACGTTCGCTTTGGCCGTTCGCAGCAATGCAAATGGGGTATTCAACACCAGATTGACATCTTTGGGCTCGGTGGCATACGCTGCTGCGTTACTCAGCGTAATCGGTCGGGTGCTTTCGCGAAAACCTCCTCTGGCACCGCCAATGAATAGACCGATTGCAAGCAAAAAACCCAACGTGCCAAATCCATAAAATGCCACCGGCCTTTTCAGTTGAGGGCCCTCGTAGCGAATCAATTTACGTGCGCCCGTTACCAGCAGAGCCAGCAACGCAACAAAAACCAAAAACACATACCAGTAGTCGATAATGAACTGAAAAAACAAAGTGCCCAAGTTGGTTTCGTTTTCAAATTGATCAAGCACGCTTAGGGTGGTTCTCCGTAAGGTGAAGCGATAATAAATAATATCGGCTGAGTTAACAGCCATGGCGATAGCGTTGAAAATGACAAAAGTCCAAAACACCAATTTTTTGTACGCAGACTTAAATCGAATGGACAGCGGTACAATCAAAAACAAGATGAAGAGCGCATTCGAATAAAGTGTAGCGGCCAAATCAAACCGCAACCCGCCCCCCATAATTCGCAGCATACGGCTCCAGGTCATGTCGGGGAAAAAGGCAGTGTTAAACAAAAAAAAGGCAATCCGGCTAACGGAGTATAAAAACATAACTAGCACCAAGCTTAGAATCAGGGCTACGTATATATTTCCTTTTAGCTTCAGATCGTTCTTATTTCCGGTAAAAAATCGCCTCATGAGCCTCAAAATAAGCTATTCAAAATGTAAAGACCATGTGTATTTGATTAATTGTCTTAGTTTTGTTAGTTATGAAAACTAACTGATCGGGTCTAACCGGGTCTTTTAGTTGATTGAAAGTTGTAAACCTTAATGCCTGCGATGCGAGTCGTTGTTTCAATCGTCTTTATTTTATTCACTGGTGGCAACGCTTTGTGCCAGAATGTTGAATCTTTTGGTCTGTTCGTTGGTCTCAATTCACCCATTACAATTGATGAAGGCCTCCAAAAAGACCCTCGCTACTTTGGTCAGTTTACGTTGCGTGCCTCTCCCATCGGATTTTCATACGGAGTGGATAAGTTAGGCCATGGCTACCTGATTACTCCCAGCTATTTGCAAATTGGTCAAAAGTATATCATTAAGAACACGATCGGTGGAGAGATTGGGACACGCGATATTCAAATGGACTATATCAGTGTGCCCATTGCACTGAAGCTGCACATCAACGACATGGCTTTTTTCCGGCTGAGTGCTGTGGCGGCTCTTAATTTCAATTACCTTATTAGTGGCAGAGAAATCATTTCTCATACCAGTGCTAAAGTACGCTTTCCGGCAGGCGTTTCGGTACCCATCATACCCGGTTATATTGTAGCGTACGATGGCGTTTTTGTGCCCGACATGAATAACCTAGAATATGTGACTACCGATAAGTTCAACGCCTTTCAACTGTTTGCCGGCCTTGGTCTACATTCTGATTTCGATATCAACGACAACTGGAGTCTTAACTTCGACGGTCGCATCAACTTTGGCATTTTCGATCCACGCCAATCCAGTTATCTGGAAAAACTAAAGAGCCCCAGCGGCACACCTGACATCAATAATTTACCAGGGGCACCGGATTTATCAGGTCAACGACGCGAGGTTTACTTATCGGTGAATTTCGGATTGAGTTACATCATTCAAAGTCGAGCGAAACAAAAAGTAAAGAAGACCACCATCAAAGATCGAGGCGGCAACAAAGGCGCACCCCGTCCGAGAAATAAAAAACCCCGATAGAATCGAGGCTTTCATTTAAGGGCACTTCTAAAAACCTTCTTTTTTATCGCCTCAACCCTTTCCCTTCTCCACAGAGAGAAGGCTGAATTGAGTTTTTAGATGTGCCCGTATTTTTTTTATGGAACTAATCAGCCAATCAAAAAAGAAGCACGCTTCATGGCTTCTGCATGGCTCTGCCCGTTTTTAATATTGCTCTGAATGGTTTCGACTAACTCTTTCACGCTTTCCTTTTTGTAGCCAAACTTGATCGCAAAAATATGTGATAACTTCATCTCTTCTTGATGAATGGATTGATCGATACTCATCATGTGTACCAAATCATAAAGCTGATCAAATTTCTCTTTCGGATCGGCAGGCACTTCAAACTCAACTTGAGTGGGATTACTCCGGATATCTTTCAATTGGGTTTCTGAAATATTGTTGCGTTTGGCAATGGATTTGAGCAGGTCGTATTCGGCTGAATCAAAGTTTCCATCGACAGCCGCCATCTCGATCAGGTTTTTCATGTGGCTGCGCGCGGTTGCTTTACCTTGTTTAAATACGCCTAAAATGTCGGTGAATTTCATGGTCTGGGAGTTAGGGTGATGAGAATTCAAGCTAAGCGGAAAAAATTAAAAAGTCAACGCAAACAGTTATTTAATTATCTGTTTTTCATCGAATAGTGAGGTCAGCAAATTGCCGCAGCAATTGAAACTGATTTTGCGCCCTAACGAGGTTGTGGTGTTCATAACGTGCACCGTAATAGCGATCGTCATTGACATAATCGTTTAAGAACCGCAGCGCCTGCATGTAAATTAAAAACTGGCCGGCAAAGAAAAACGCATTGCGTTCTTCGAATGAAAGTTCGTCTTTCATGCCATCGGAGTAGCCTTGCACAATAGAATGAAAATAATCCGGGCGCACATTTACTTTCGAAAGATCAGATTCCTCCTCGTTGGCCGGAGATAAATAGGTACGCATCATGTCGCCTACATCGCTAAAGAAATAGCCGGGCATTACAGTGTCCAAATCGATCACACAAATTCCTTTGTCGTTGGTGTCAAAAAGTACGTTGCTGATTTTAGTATCGTGGTGCGTGACGCGCAGTTTAAATGCAGGGTTGTGAATGATGCTGTTGTATTGATCGATCAGAAAATGATAGCGCTCAATTTCTTTTATTTCTCTAGTGCAAGCTTGAATGCGTTGCTTATTTCCTTTTTGCAAGGAATCGAGAAATTGCTGGTACCTGAATTTCAAATTATGAAAATCGGGAATGGTTGTTTGAAGTTGTGATGCGTTGAATTTTGAAAACGCCTGCGTGAACTGACCAAACTGAAACGCAGCTTCATACGCTTGCTCGGATGTTTCCACCACGAGAATGGTTTTTGAGTTTTTTACAAATGGTGTTAATCGAAAGTAGCCATCGGCCTCGTGGACTAACTCGGCTCCTGCGCTTGTCTTTATCGGAGCGATTAATTGGTAATTCGAGTGTGTTGACTGTAAGTGATCGGCCAATAATCGGATGTTGTTGGCAATCTTTTGCGGATCGGTAAAAACATGATGATTGATTCGCTGTAGAATGAAACTTTCTCCATTGGCTTCGACTTTCCAGGTTTGGTTGATGAGTCCACCGTACAACAATTCCAGCGTGGCGTTTTCAAACTGTGAGCCGTAGTGAAACAGAATTTTATTCATGAATAGCCCTTCAAGTGGATTTGAATCAAAGACGCGAAACGCTCAGTGATTCCATCAAATAAACATTTTCCAGAATCTTCTTTGCGAACTTCGCGTCTTTGCGTGTTTTCTTACAACACCACGTTTACAATTCTTCCCGGCACCACAATCATCTTCTTAGGTGGTTTGCCTTCCGTCCACTTTTGTACAACATCCGAAGCCAACACGATTTTCTCGATGTCTTCTTTCGGCATGTCTAAGGCAAACTCCATTTGTGCGCGTACTTTTCCGTTGATAGAAATCGGATAACTGAAGGTGCTCTCTACCAAATATTGCTCATCGTATTTTGGAAAGGTGGCGGTGAGAATGCTTTCAGTGTGTCCCAATTTTTCCCAAAGCTCTTCGGCAATGTGCGGAGCAAAAGGTGAAATGGCAATGATCAATGGCTCTACAATAGCGCGTTTGTTGCACTTGAGTGAACTCAATTCATTCACGCAAATCATAAATTCACTCACCGAAGTATTGAATGAGAAATTCTCAATGTCTTGCTCAACCTTCTTAATGGTTTTGTGCAGCACTTTCAATTCTTCGCGCGAAGGCGCGGTATCACTCACTTTAAAGTTGCCGGCCTGATCGTGAACCAAGTTCCACACTCTGCGCAAGAATTTATAAACGCCATCAATTCCTTGCGTACTCCACGGCTTCGATGCCTCCAACGGACCGAGGAACATCTCGTACATGCGAAGTGTATCTGCTCCGTAGTTGTCGATGATCTGATCAGGATTGACCACGTTGAAATACGACTTACTCATTTTCTCGATAGCAGAACCGCAGATGTATTTGCCGTCTTCAAGAATGAATTCTGCTTCTTCAAACTCAGGTTTCCATTTTCTTAATGCGATAATGTCGAGTTCGAGACCGTTTACTAATTTGATATCGATATGAAGAGGTTGTGGCGCAAACATTGAAATTTCAACACCATTCCAACCTGATTTCTTAAGAAACGACTTTTTAACTTGTTCAATAGCTTCCAAATCTGCTGCCGTCTCTTTACCTGACGCAAATCGTTCAACAATATTGTAAGAAGCTAGTACTGGTATAGTAGCTTTTTTCACATCACCCATTTTCAAATCATCAGGGGCATTCTCTAAAGTTGCAGCTATTGTACATCTATACACAAATCTCGAATCCCCCGTAATCTTTCCCTGATTGATTAACTTCTTGAAGGGCTCGTCAAAATTGAGGTAGCCTAAGTCATGAAGGACTTTCGTCCACAAGCGTGAGTAGAGCAAATGAGCTACAGCATGTTCGGCTCCGCCTACGTACACATCTACTTGTCCCCAGTAGTCAAGTGCTTTTTTATCTGCAAAAGCATTTGGATTTTTTGGATCCATGTAGCGCAAGAAATACCAGGCGGCACCTGCATGCGTAGGCATGGTGTTGCTGTCGCGCTTGGCGTTCGGGGCAAAGTTGATCCACTCGGTCAGGTTGGCCAACGGGCCTTCGCCATTGCCGGAAGGCTTAAAGTTATTGGAAGGCGGCAACTCCAACGGCAGCTCGCTCTCCTTCATGGCATAGGGCATGCCGTCTTTGAAGACTACCGGGAATGGTTCGCCCCAATAGCGTTGACGGCTCCAGCCGGCATCGCGCATTTTATAATTCACTTGTCGTTTGCCGATTCCTTTTTCTTCCAACTTCTGAATGACGATGTCTACCACATCGCGCATCATTACGCCATTGAGAAAATCAGAATTTTCCAAAATCGCATCTTTGGTAGCGTTGGCTTCTTCGCCATTGTAGTACGAACCGATGATATTCGTGATCGGCAACTTAAAGTGCTTGGCAAATTTGTGGTCGCGCTCATCGCCACACGGCACTGCCATGATGGCTCCGGTGCCGTATCCGGCCAACACATACTCGCTGATCCAAATCGGAATTTGTTTTCCACTGAATGGATTGATGGCGTACGCACCGGTGAAGGCTCCAGTAATTTTCTTTACCTCGGCCATGCGGTCTACCTCCGAGCGGCTCTCCACATACTTCAAATATTTTTCGATGTCATCGCGTTGCGCCTCGGTGGTAATCTGTTTTACCAAATCGTGTTCAGGTGCAATCACCATAAAGTCCACACCGAAAATGGTGTCGGGGCGGGTGGTGAAGACAGTGAGGACCTCACCCCCCTGCCCCCTCTCCACAGGAGAGGGGGAGGAGTCAGCGACACGACTGAGTTCTGATTGAATATTCTCTAAAACTTCAGTTAAAGAATTTAATACTTGCTCGTTTTTGAATCGAATGACATGGAAACCTTCCTGCTCAATTACTTTAGTTCTCTCTTCGTCTTCTTTCTGCTGAAATTCGTGGATAGGTCCATCTAACTCAACCACTAATTTTTTCTCGATGCATACAAAGTCAACAATAAATCGTGCGATGGCATGTTGCCTTCTAAATTTAGCTCCCAGTTTATTATTGCGAACGGCTTCCCACAATTTCGCTTCCGCTTCTGTTGGCTCCTTGCGATGCTCACGTGCATGTTCTTTCAGTGAATCCCATGTTTGTCCATCCGTCGTGAAAATATTTTGCTGGGCCGTTCCCCTCTCCTGTGGAGAGGGGTTAGGGGTGAGGTCAATTCGAAAATCAATACTCGCTCCTACACTCTTGCCAATCCAGTTTCGCTGAATGTCTTTCATCGACTCGCTGAAGTCGATTTCTTCTAATCCTTTCAACAGGCGATCGGCATATTCGGTGATGCGCAAACTCCATTGGCGCATTTGCTTTTTCACGACGGGAAATCCGCCGCGGTAGCTTACGCCATTGATCACTTCATCATTGGCCAATACGGTTCCCAACGCTTCGCACCAATTCACATCGGTGTTAGCGAGGTAGGCCAAACGGTATTGCATCAAAATCTCCTGTTGTATTTTTTCATCAAAACTTTTCCATTGCGCAGCAGTGAAGTTTTGACCGGGATAGCCTTCGGGATTAAATTTTGTGTTTGGAACGGGATGGTGTTGGTTTCCTTCAGTCTCAAATAATTTAATCAACTCGGCAATCCGTTCTGCCTTTTGCTTTTTGCGATTGAACCAGCTATCGAAGATTTGCAAGAAGATCCACTGCGTCCAGCGGTAATAGGTAGGATCGCAGGTTTGCACCTCACGACTCCAGTCGTAGCTAAAGCCGATGTTGCCTAACTGCCGCTTGAAGTTGTTGATGTTATCGGCCGTAGAAACCGCAGGATGGATGCCGTGCTCTAACGCATACTGCTCGGCCGGTAAACCAAATGCATCGAAGCCCATGGGGTGCAACACATTAAAGCCTTTGATGCGCTTGAAGCGCGCTACGATATCGGAAGCGATGTAGCCGAGTGGATGGCCAACGTGCAACCCTGCGCCAGATGGGTAAGGGAACATATCGAGCACATAGTATTTTGGTTTGGAGGTATCGTTGGTGACGATATAAACAGAGCGCTTTTGCCACTCCTCACGCCATTTTTGCTCGATCTTCTTAATCTCTTCTTTGCTGTAGTCGGCCATAATACTGGATTCTTCGAATTTGGTAATACTTGAATCAGCAAAAGTAAGGTAAAGCGAGGAATTTCATTCAGAGAATTTTGGACAACAGATACACTTTCAACTAGCAGAAGCTCCGTGCCACATCCATGGTCTGTGTCCTCACAGACCATTTTTTCTCTATCAAACTTTTATGTTGACTTATTAATGAAGTATTAAGTCTGAGCGGATAGATAGCTATAGTGTTTCGGTCTGTGAGGACACAGACCGAGGGGGTGGACCGAGGGTGCGGGTATTGGGTGTTGTTGAATTTTGGACAACAGGTACACTTTCCATCTTGCAGAAGCTACGTGCTGGCAGGGCCAGGGATGGAAGCGAAAAGCCCCACATCCATGGTCTGTGTCCTCACAGACCATTTTTTCTCTATCAAACTTTCATGTTGACTTATTAATGAAGAATTCTGTCTGTGCGGATTGATAGCTATAGTGTTTCGGTCTGTGAGGACACAGACCGAGGGGGGTGACCGAGGGTACGGGTATTGGGTGTTGATGAATTTTGGACAACAGGTACACTTTCAATTTGCAGAAACTACTTGCTGGCGGAGCCAGGGATGGCAGCCCCACATCCATGGTCTGTGTCCTCACAGACCATTTTTTCTCTATCAAACTTTTATGTTGACTTATTAATGAAGAATTCGGTCTGTGCGGATAGATAGCTATAGTGTTTCGGTCTGTGAGGACACAGACCGAGGGGTCGACCGAGGGTGCGGGTATTGGGTGTTGATGAATTTTGGGCAACAGGTACACTTTCCATCTTGCAGAAACTACGTGCTGGCGGGGCCAGGGATGGAAGCGAAAAGCCCGCACCCCCAATACTCAATAGCAAGCTGGCGGGGGGCGGACTTGTAGCGGACAGCCCGGTGGCTTTGCGCAGCTTAGCCAGGCCCCAAAAAAAATTCAGTATCAGTTTTTGACAACTCATCGGGCTTCTTCTACAAGCGGGTAACTGCAATTCGAAAAGGTTGTCGGATGCACGCACTTTTACCGTGTAATCGGACAAAAAAAAGTTATGAAGATACTGGCAGCATTGATATTGATGAGTTCTTGCGCTTTCGCACAAACAAAAATTTCGGGTGTGGTGAAAGACACGCAAGGCGAGGCGGTGATTGGCGCGAATGTGATGATCAAAGATTCGTACGATGGCACCAGCTCGGACGCGGAAGGAAAATTTTCTTTTAAGACGGACGAAAAAGGTGCGCACATTTTGGTTGCCACTTTCGTGGGATATAAGGCGTACTCAAATTCGATTGTGCTCGATGGCAAAGAAGTGGTGGTGAACATTGTGTTGCAAGAGGAAGCCAATGTGTTGGATGGTGTAACGATTTCGGCCGGATCGTTTACAGCAGGCGAAGAGAAACGCAGAACGGTGTTGAAGCCGCTGGACATTGCGATGACTGCTGGAGCAACGGCTGATATTGCGGGTGCGCTGAACACGTTGCCCGGCACACAAAAAGTAGGCGAAAGCGGAAGGTTGTTTGTGCGTGGTGGTGATGGCAACGAAACACGCACCTTCGTTGACGGCATGGTGGTGATGGATGCATACGGTGCGGCTGCGCCGAACACACCATCGCGTGGACGATTTATGCCGTTCATGTTTAAAGGCACGAGCTTCAGCACAGGCGGTTACTCGGCTGAATACGGTCAGGCGATTTCTTCGGCTTTGGTGTTGAACTCGAAAGACAAAGCGGAATCGAATCAAACGGACATTGGTATTTTATCAGTAGGTGCCGATGTGGCGCACACGCAAGTTTGGAAACGTTCTTCTCTGTCGGGAAAAATTCAGTACACCGATATTCGTCCGTATTTTGGGTTGATCGACCAGCGCATCGATTGGATCACTCCGCCGCAAGCACTGGAAGGAAGTGCAGCCTATCGCACGCAAGTGGGCAAGGAAGGCATGTTGAAATTGTATGGCAACTTCAATCACTCGTCGATGCAGTTGTACAACCACGATATTTTAGATCCCACAAAAAAGCAGTCGTATGATTTGACGAACACCTATCAATATGGCAATGCGTCGTATCTGCAACCACTGAATGAAAATTGGAATATTCGTGGGGGACTTTCATACACGTATAATGAGAACGCTATTTTATTGGATGGCAAACCCATTGGCGAACGCGAGAGTGGTACGCACACGAAAGTAGTTACAGAATATGCTGCCAACGATAATGTGGAATGGCGAATGGGTGGTGAGGTGATTCAACGAAACTATGAGGCATATCAACTAAATACTACAACACAAGAAAGTCAGAAGGTATCTTTTCAGGAAGTGATTACTTCGGGTTTTACCGAAGCGCAAGTGTTGCTGCACACTAAATTTATTACCAAGGCCGGAGGTCGATTTGAATACAACTCACTCACGAATGCGGTGAGTGTAGATCCACGCTTGTCAGTTGCATACAAGCCCGGCAAAAAAGGACAGTTTGCTTTTGCCTATGGCTTGTTTCGTCAGTCGCCGAAGAATCAATATGTGCGGTTGAACCTTGCGCTGCAATCGGAGAAGGCGGAGCATTTCATTTTGAACTATCAGGTGATTACTGATCGCAAAACGTTTCGGGTGGAAGCGTACTACAAGCAATATAATAACCTTGTGAAGTTCGTAAACGGAAACATGTACGACTTGAACAATGCGGGCAATGGCTATGCACGTGGTGTAGAATTATTCTGGCGAGATAGTGAGACCATCAAAAATGTTGATTACTGGTTGTCATACTCATACTTGGACACCGAACGCGATTATCTGAACTTTCCAGTTGCAGCAGTGCCTACGTTTGCATCGAAGCATAACTTCTCGGCCGTGTACAAACACTTTATAACTGCACTGAAAACGCAAGTGGGTGCAACTTACAGTTATAGCAGCGGAAGGCCGTACACTAATCCGAATAACACGCAGTTTAATTCTGATCGTACTCCGGATTATCATGACTTGAGTTTGAACCTGGCGTATCTGCCGAAGCCGAACTTGATCATTTATTTCTCGTGCACAAACTTATTGAACAACAACAACATTTTTGGTTACCAATACAGCGACACGCAAGCCAATGATGGATTGTACAAGAGCCGAGAGATTCAACAGCCAGCTAACCAGTTTGTGTTTCTCGGAGTGTTTATCACCATTTCAAAAAACAAATCAGTAAATCAATTACCGAATCTTTAATTTTTCCACACTTAAATTTTAATCGTATGAAAACAGTTGCCTTATTCCTTGTTCTATTTATTCCAATTTCAGTTTTTGCCAATGATGCAAAGTACAAAGAGCAGATGGCAAAACACATTCAGATTGTGTACAACTCCCAAACGATTGAAGAGTTGCAACCTGCCGTGAATGCATTGGATCGGATTGCCAGCGCAGAAAAAACAAAATGGGAGCCTTACTACTTCAGTGCATTTGGCTCTTTGATGATGGCCACGCGCTCAACAGAAGCTGCGAAGAAAGATGGCTATCTCGATGCAGCGATGTCTGCGATTGAAAACGGTAAAAAAATAAACCCCAACGAGTCGGAGTTGATTGCATTGGAAGGTTTTGTGTATATGATGCGTGTAACGGTAGACCCAGCCACGCGCGGACAGCAATATTCGTCTCTGGCTTTTCAAACCTATAATAAAGCCTTGAACATGAACCCGGAAAACCCACGCGCTCTGGCACTATTGGCCCAGATGCAGTTTGGAACCGCTCAGTTCTTTGGGGCATCCACTGAAGAACCATGCGCCACGGCAAAGAAGGCGCTAGAAAAATTTGATACGTACCGATCAGAAAATTCACTTGCGCCTGTTTGGGGAAAAAGCATCACGCAAGGATTACTTAAAAATTGTAAGTAAATAGCAGCAGGCATTTGTAGATTTGAATTGTGAAATAATAAAGGGCATGAGACCAAGCATTCTTAAATTTTTAAAAGAAAATGCAATTACCATTTTTTGGTTGGTCGTAGCGGGCTTTACCATGAGCTGGTTTATTTGGCGGGGCTGTTGTACAAGGTTTACTGCTTATCTGTGGATCGGCGCATTTACTTCATCGATGTGGATAGCATTGTGGATGGGCAATGCTTATTTAAGTCAGTTGCTTGACTACTTCATTTCGTGGCATAAAGATCCGGTCAAACGATTAGGAGCGGGACTGGTGGGCATGGTGGTTTATACCGTGAGTGCAGTATACGGGCTGGTATTTCTGTATAAGTCCGTCTTGGGATTTAATGTGGGCAATCAATTGGATAGCACGTATTATTCAAGTATTTTCATTACGCTGATCATCACTATGTTTATGACCAGCCGTTCGTTCCTGTTAAATTGGAGAGAATCGGCTGTAGATGCCGAACGTGCGAAAAAAGAAAGTGTGGCTGCTCAATATGAAAGCTTAAAAAATCAGGTGAACCCGCATTTTCTCTTTAATAGTTTAAATGCGCTAACCAACTTAGTCTACGAAGATCAAGACAAGGCTGCTAAATTTATCAAACAACTTTCAGAGGTGTACCGCTACGTGCTCGACACACGCGATAAGGAATTGGTGGCGCTGGCAGTAGAAGTAAAGTTTTTAGATTCGTATTTGTACTTGCAGCAAATTCGGTTTGGTGAAAAATTGAATTTGAAAGTGAGTCTCGAAAATGCCGCAGGCCACGTGGCACCGCTTGCATTGCAGATGCTGATTGAAAATGCCATCAAGCACAATGTGATTGCCGAAGATCAGCCTCTTTTCATTAATGTGAAGGTGGAGAGCGGATTTATTGTGGTAGAAAACAATCTTCAGAAAAAGAATATTCCGAGTGAAGGTTCGAGTGGCATTGGTTTAGAAAATATTCAAAAGCGTTATGAGTTTTTGAGTAACCAAAAAGTGATTGTTGAAAACACGGGTGATGTATTTCGCGTCAAGTTGCCAGTGATTGTTTAGGCTGTTGAATATCTATTTTCCTGAGAGTACATCCTCTGTGCAACTTTGTGTTCCTCTGTGGAACTCTGTGGAAATTCAATTATTTCACCGAGGCACACAAAGAACCACAGAGCTTCACAGAGATTACTTCCTTTGTGCAACTTTGTGTTCCTCAGTGCAACTCCGTGAAAATTTAAAAATGTAAGGGTGAATTATTCCACCGAGGCACACAAAGAACCACAGAGTTTCACAGAGAGTACATCCTCTGTGCAACTTTGTGTTCCTCTGTGCAACTCGGTGGAAATTTAAAAAATTGAGCTAGCGCTAAATTTTAACTTAACGGGCGTGTATGATTTTGAATTATTTACTATCATCGCAAAAAAGTAAATATTTATGTCAAACGATGAAATTTCCAAAAAGATAATTGGCTGTGCCATTGACGTACACAAAACACTAGGACCCGGGTTATTAGAATCTGCTTACCGAGAATGCCTCTACTATGATCTAATCCAAAGCGGTTTGATGGTTGAAAAGGAAAAACCCATGCCAATCATCTATAAAGAAGTAAAACTGGATCATGGCTATCGAATGGATTTAGTCGTAAACAATCGAATAGTAGTTGAAATCAAAACAGTCGATGCGTTCACGGATGTTCATATTGCGCAGCTATTAACGTATCTCAAATTGGGCAATTATAACCTCGGACTTCTCATCAACTTCCACGTGGCATTACTCAAACAAGGAATTAAACGATTGATCCTTTAATGGCCATGAAAATACTACTGATTGAAGACGAACCACAAGCTGCGCAGCGACTCGAAAAGTTAACCAAGTCGATTGTGCCGGAGGCAATCATCCTCGCTTCGATTGACTCTGTAAAAAAAGCAGTGAGTTGGCTCAACTCGAATGCTGCACCCGATCTGATTCTAATGGATATTCAATTAGCCGATGGCATTAGTTTTTCAATCTTCGATCAATGCGAAGTGAAATCGCCTGTCATCTTCACCACGGCCTACGATGCGTATGCGCTCAAGGCGTTCAAAGTCAATAGCATCGATTACATTCTCAAGCCAGTAGACGAAGCCGAATTGCGCACCGCTCTCAAAAAATACCAGACACTTACTGCACCTGCGCAAAACAAGCTCCTGGAAAGCATTGGTCAGGCTATGAACATGCTCACTAAAAAGTACAAAGAGCGGTTTATTGTAAAAGTAGGCGAACATCTCAAGTCCATTGAAAGCAAAGAAATTCTCTTTTTCTTCAGTCTGGAGAAAACAACGTTCGCTCAAACAATGGATGGGCGAAAGCATATTCTCGACTTTACGATGGATCAACTGGAAGAGATGTTAAATCCTGGTGATTACTTCCGCATCAACCGCAAATACCTGGTCCACGCACAATCCATCCAGGACATGATCAGCTACACCAACAGCCGACTGAAACTACGACTCAAGACTTCGGATGATACCGACATTATCGTAGCCCGCGAACGGGTGCAAGAATTCAAGGATTGGCTCGATCGATAAACTTCAGCTTAAACACGCACTTAAACGTGTTAACATGCGTTCGTAAAAAAAATATCCCCTTCGTTAACTTTCTCCAAAAAGTTGCGTCTAGGGTGTAATTAATTACAAACGGATGCAACCAATAGGCCAAATTTATTTCGTGAGAAATCTGTTAGCCCTACTTCTTCTCAGTGCCACCCATTTCTTGCAGGCACAAACCATTTCCGGAAAAATCATCGATAGCGTAAAAGTAGAACCCATCGCTTTTGCGAACATCATACTGGACGATGGCATCCGTGGAACTACTTCTGATATTGAAGGCAATTTTAGTTTTGCGTTGCCAGCTGGCTACACCGGCACGGTCACCATCTCGCATGTGAGTTACAAAAAGATCAAGCTACCCCTCTCCTATTTTGCGAAAAGTAAAATCATACGTCTGGCACCCAGTGTAACCATTTTAAGTGAGGTCGTTTTTAAGGCAGACGAAAATCCGGCCTTTCGAATCATTCGCAATGCAGTTAAAAATAAGCGGAAAAATGACCCTGACAACTTAAGTGCGTATCAATACAACTCCTACAACAAATTAATTATGAAAGGCAGCGAGCCATCCGTTGCCTTCAAAGAAAAAGTGAGTAAGCTGAAAGAGAAGCCCGACTCAGCTAAACGTTCTAAAAAAGACAAAGACTTGCTTAGCTTCGACAGCATCAGCAACAAAATGCACTTTTTCATGAGCGAATCAGTCACCGAAAAAAAAGTAATGAATCCCGGACGCTCCAAAGAAACATTGCTTGGATTTCGTGCTTCCGGATTTAAAAGTCCGCTTTTCGCCAACGTGGCTACAGACTATCAGCCCTTCTCCTTTTACAGCGATAACATCTCGCTGCTGGGCAAAGATTTTCTGAACCCGATTAGCAAAAATTCGGAAGACCGCTATGATTTCTATTTGACTGATACCACCTACATTGATCGCGATACCGTGTATGTCATTCAATTTGAGCCACGCAAAGGTAAGCTCATCACCGGATTGAAGGGAATGGTTTCCATCAGCACCGACGGCTATGCCATCAAAAATATTATTGCGGGCAGTGCCGATACGTTGGCCCTCACGAAAATTCGCATTCAACAGAACTATGAGAAGATCAGCGGAAAGTGGTTTCCGGTGCAACTCAACACCGATATCGACTTCGAAGAATTTAAAACATTTGATAGTCACCTGATGGTACAACACCGCAGCTTCATCCGTGAGGTGCAAATCAATCCGACCTTGCAAAAATCTACGTTCGGCGATATTAAAGTTGATCTCACACTGCCCAAGCCGGAATTGAACAACGAAATGCTCGCTAAATTTCGAACCAGTCCGCTGGATTCCAAAGAAGGGCAAACCTACGTCACCATCGATTCGGTTATGAAAAAATTCAGTTGGTTTGACAAAGGCTTGGAGGCGCTCGCCACACAGGCATACCCGCTGGGTCTTTTTGAAATTGATCTCACCAAGATTGCCCGCATCAACAGTTTCGAAGGCTTTCGGTTGGGTGCCGGTTTGTACACCAGTAACCGTTTTTCGAAATGGTTGCGTATCGGTGGATATGGTGGTTACGGGTTTAAAGATGCACAATGGAAATACGGAGGCGAGGTGCGCTTCAACCTAAATCCCAACCGTGATTTTTATTTGACGTTAACCTATGCCAAAGACATTTACGAAACTGGCTATGGCCAGGAAAACCAAAACCGAAGTCTGATTGCCGCTAACGAAAGTATCCGTAAAATATTAAGCACTCAATACGATCGGATAGAAATTTATAAAGGCGAAGTAGGGTACCGTCTGCTGCCGCGCTTGCACGCTACTGCTTTTCTTTCAAAGAGTCAAATCATGCCTACTTACGATTATCAACTGTTGCTCAACAACGAACCCATCACAAATTTTTCCATTGCTGAGACGGGTGTTTCCTTGCGCTACTCCACGAACGAAAACTATATGCAGTTGGCAGGCAAGAAAATTTTTCTGGGTCGTGAGTGGCCACTGATTTCGTTTACTTACACCAAAGCCATCGATCTATTTGACGTTCAAAAATTTGACTACAGCAAATACGATTTGTCAGCTCGCTTTCAGTTTAAACATCGCCCCAAAGGCAAAACGCGTTTGGCGATTCATGCAGGCTGGGTAGACGGTCTGGCACCTTACGGCAAATTGTATAATGGCCGGGGTGCGCAACAAGTGGAGGCAATCTTCGTCGATGAATTTTTTCAGACCATGAAACTGTACGAGTTTACCGCTTCACGTTATGCTTCTATCTTCTTCAATCACAACTTTGGTAATGTATTTTATGATACACGTTACAGCAAACCTGAGTTGGTCATTTACCAACATGCCGGCATTGGTGATATTGAAAAAAGAAATAGTCACGTCAGCAACACGCTTGAATTTAAACCATTCGATAAAGGCTTTGTTGAGTCAGGGCTTGGCTTCAACAACCTGATTCGCTGGAAGTATTCGAATGTGGCTTACTACGGTTTGGGTGGCGCTGTATTCTATAGGTATGGCGACTATCAACTTCCGAAAACAGCGGACAATCTTTTTTACCGAATTACATTCAACATTGCATTCTAACAAAAACGATGTTGATTCGAAACTTTTCATAACTTAACTGATTCAATTTAATCCTTATTCATCACCCAAATTCATACCCATGCAACTGATTATTCAAAACCTGAGTAAAACCTATGCCAACGGCGTGCAGGCTTTAAAAGATGTAACCCTAACCATCAACCAGGGAATGTTCGGATTACTCGGTCCGAATGGTGCCGGTAAATCGTCGCTGATGCGTACAATCGCCACGTTGCAGGAGGCAGATAGTGGCTCGATTATGTTGGGTGATCTCAATGTGCTTACGCAGAAAGAAGACGTGCGTAAAATTTTGGGTTATTTGCCGCAAGAATTTGGTGTGTATCCTAAAATTGATGCAGTCACATTACTCGATCACCTGGCGGTACTGAAGGGAATCAGCAACAAAGGAGAACGCAAAGCGTTGGTAGAGGCCCTGCTTAACAAGACAAATTTGTGGCAAGCACGCAATAAAAATTTAGGAGGCTACTCCGGTGGTATGAAGCAACGCTTCGGCATTGCGCAAGCACTGATCGCCAATCCGAAACTGATTATTGTCGATGAACCTACGGCTGGTCTCGATCCCGCCGAGCGCAATCGCTTTTTAAATTTACTTTCCGAAATCGGAGAAAACACCATTGTGATTTTATCAACTCACATCGTAGAAGATGTAAAAGAACTATGCACCGACATGGCTATTATCAACAAAGGTGAGGTGCTATATAAAGGAAGTCCGTTAGATGCAATTGCGGAAGTAGCAGGCAAGGTTTGGAGTAAACGTATAGCTAAATCAGAATTAGATGATTACAGAAAAAATTTCAACATGATATCAGAGCGGTTAATCGCTGGTCGCCCAGAAATTATCGTGTTGAGCGATTCACAACCTGATTCGACATTTGAAAAAGTTCAAGCGGATCTTGAAAACGTTTATTTCTCCCATGTATTCGGCGCGAATGCAAATGAGAAAACAGTAGCTTAACCTAATATTGCTATGTTAAAAGAAATATTCTTATTCGAACTTAGTTACCGCAAAAAAAGAGCTGCTAACTATATCTATTTTGCCATTATCTTTTTACTTGCATTTGGATTGGCGGCAAGCCCCATTGTAAGTGTAAGTGGTGCATCCGGTCTTATTAAAGCGAATTCTCCATTCTCACTAGCCAACAACACGAATGCACTGATTTTTTCATTCATGATGATTACGTCAGCCATTATGGGGGTTGCCATTGTGCGTGATTTTGATCACAACATGGAAGCTTTGCTGTTCAGCACACCCATGAAAAAGATACACTATCTATTGGGCCGATTTGTAGGTTCTTTCCTCGTGCTGGTTCTCATCTTCAGCGGTATCTGGTTGGGTATGATGACTGGGTTTGCAGTTGGTAAATATGTGCCTTGGGAAGTGGCGTGGAAAACAAAAGAAATACTACCATTCAATGCGTGGTCTTATTTTCAGCCGTTTTTATTCTTCGGTGTGAGCAATCTATTCATCATGGGTTCCTTGTTTTTCATGGCTGGTGCCCTCGGCAGAAAAACGATTGTTATCTATACACAAGGGATCATCTTATTGGTATTGTACAGTATTGCCGCTTCATTTTTAGCGGATGTAGAGTGGAAAGAAACAGCGGCTCTGCTAGATCCCTTTGGCTCACAAACTTTTGATTATGTAACACGCTATTGGACGCCCGCTGAAAAGAACACAATGTTAGTGCCCCTTGAAGGAATCATGTTGTACAATCGGCTCATTTGGGTTGGCTTTGGCATATTGGCGCTGGTTGTCACTTACTATGGATTTTCCTTCAACGTTGTACGCAACTCATTAATTAAGCGCAAGCCAAGCACTGTCAAAGAAAAATCACAGAAGACAGATGTAATCATTCCGAACGCTCGCCAGGAAATCAATTGGGTAACATACCTTAAGCAATTCATTCAACTATCCATTTTCAATTTTAAATTGGTAATTAAGGAAATCCCATTTCTGGCTATTTTGTTTACAGGCATGCTGTTACTTGTTGTGAATGCGTTTAATATGAATCAAATGTATGGCACGAGTTCCTATCCTACTACATATTCCATATTAGGTCTGTTAGATGGCTTTACGCTATTCTTTATCATTATTGCCATCTTTTACTCGGGTGAATTAGTATGGAAAGAACGATCGGTCAATATCAATTTAATTATGGATACATTACCGATGCCCAGCTTCGTCAGTTTACTTTCCAAATTTATGGGCATGGTAATTATCTACCTGCTCATGCTATTTGTTCTTATAATTTGTGGAGTAGTTATTCAGGCATCGTATGGATATTTTAAGTTTGAGTTACCTATTTACTTTAGTACGCTCTACACCAGTACCTTAACACTATTGGTGCTCTATACCCTTCTCGCCATTTTCATTCAGGTTCTTGTGAACAACAAATTTCTTGGGTTTGCCTTATGTATTCTGTTTTTTGTTGTGCGTGGAGTAATGGGTGAGCTTGGGCTTGAACATAATCTATGGCGCTTTGCCAGCGGTTCGTTGGGAACATTTTCTGATATGAATGTGTACGGACACTATGTTCCGCCATTCTCTTGGTTTAAAGTGTATTGGTTTGCCTTGGCAATGTTTTTATTTGCCATTGCAGTGATCTTTTCTGTGAGAGGATCTGAGGCCGTGATGAAAATGAGATGGAAGTCCGGAAAGCTTCGTTTGAATCGTTCCTTTTTGATCTTTACGTTTTCAGCACTCGCTATCTTCCTCTTTTCCGGTTTTTATATTTATTACAACACATCGGTTGTCAACAAATTTGTAAAATCGGAAGAACAGGAAGATCTACAGGAAGAATACGAACAAAAATTGAAGAAATATGATTTTATTCCTCAGCCAAAAATTGTTGACACTAAAATAAAAGTTGACATCTATCCTTATTCGCGCGATTTCGTTGCCGAAGGATACTATTGGCTAAAAAATAAATCAGACAGCCCTATAAACGACATTCACATCCAACATAGTATTGACAATCAGTTGATCATCGATTATGTAAAATTCAATCGGGAAGCTAAAGTAAAAGAAAATTTTGAGCAGTTCCGTTACTATGTCTATGAATTGGCTACTCCATTAAATGCTGGTGATAGTATCCAAATGAGTTTCAAAGTGACATTTGATACGAAAGGCTTTGAGCAAGGAGGAAGCAATACCAATGTCGTATTCAATGGAACATTCTTTAATAATACAGTCTTCTTTCCAACGCTTGGCTACAACAGTGATTTTGAAATAGGCGATGACGACGAACGTAAAAAACGGAAGTTAAAGGATAAGGAACGAATGATGGAACGCAATGACACACGAGGCCTATCCCAAAATCTTTTTGGAGACGATGCTGATCATATTCGTTTTGAAATGGAAATTAGTACAGAGGCAGATCAAATCGCTATTGCGCCTGGTTATCTCCTAAAAGAATGGAAAGAAAATGGTCGCAATCATTATTCCTATAAAATGGATGCCCCCATGTGTAATTTTTACTCTGTGGTTTCTGCACGCTACGCCATTAAACGCGATAAATGGAATGACATCAATTTAGAGATTTATTATCATCCGGGGCACGAATATAATCTGGACAAGATGATGTTGGGTATGAAGGATGCATTGAGCTATTATTCCAAAAACTTTGCGCCTTACCAATATCGTCAGGTACGAATTATGGAGTTCCCTCGCTACTCCACTTTTGCGCAATCTTTTGCCAATACCATACCATTCAGTGAAGGCATCGGCTTTATAGCCAAAATAGACGATCCGGAAAAAGATATTGATTATGTGTATTATGTAACGGCTCATGAAGTAGCACATCAGTGGTGGGGGCATCAGGTTATGGAAGCGGGAGTAAAAGGAAATGCGATGCTTTCTGAGAGTATGTCGCAATATTCTGCCTTAATGGTGATGAAGCACAAATTCACACCAGAGATTTTAGAGCGCTATCTGAAATACGAATTAGATCAGTACCTCAGCGGACGTGCATTTGAACGTAAGAAAGAACAACCTTTGGAATTTGTAGAGGGGCAAGGGTATATTCACTATCGAAAAGCTTCTCTCATTTTCTTTGCCTTGCAAGATTACATAGGAGAAGATAGTGTGAATGCAGCCTTTCGAAGATACAACTCCAATTGGAAGTTCAAAGACGCTCCCTATCCTACTTCAGCCGATTTATTAAAAGAGATCAAAAAAGTAACACCTGATAGTCTTCAAAGTATCATTCATGACATGTTTGAGACAATCACTCTATTCGAAAATAAAACTACAGAAGCAACCTACGTTGATAAGAAAAATGATCAGTATGAGGTAACTCTTCAGATTTCAGCTGAAAAAATGCGCGCCGATAGTACGGGCCTAGAGTCATCAATACCTATAAACGATTGGATAGATATTGGAGTGTACGGTAAAAGTAAGGCCGGCAAAGACAGTTTATTGTATCTGAAGAAACACAAGATCAAGCAAAAAGAAAATACATTCAAAATTGTGGTTAATTCGAAACCTCGAAAGGCAGGTATTGACCCACTCCATAAATTAATTGATCGTCATTCAGATGACAACACCAAAGGATTAGTGAAGTTAGGAAAGTAATCGTCCGTTCTCGTGAAGTGAAAGAGGCTGTCTTTTAAAGGCAGCCTCTTTTTTTTGCAGAATGTCTGATGTGGCGAAGTGTAACCTTCTGGCCGAAAACATGCTGAATCATTCGAAGTGGTAACACTGCCCGTGGTTACCTCAGTCACAGAAATTTTCATTTAAAGGGGTTGGCCGGCACCTTTTAACCATACTATCTCTGCCAAATGACCTTATTAATTCAATTTTTTTGTAAATTTTACAATTCAAATTAAACGAAGTGAATAGAATTTAATCAGAAGTCCTTAAATATTACTCCCCATGAAGAAATCTCCCCACATTTTTAGGATGCTGGCCATGTGCCTATTTTTAGCTCCGATACTTTCTTACGGTCAGTCCGTTGGAGTAGGAACCAATAATCCTAACCCATTTGCCATACTGGACATTACTGCACCCAATAAAAACCAAGGGATGCTTATGCCCCGGCTCACCACCGCCGAGCGATCAGCATTGGGCACCTCAATCCTTGCCAGTGCCAGCCCGAACGCGAGTAATTCATTATTGGTGTATGACACCAACCTGCAAGGTTATTTCTATTGGGATAGCGGCGTTTGGAGTTCATTAACAGGTGGAACCAATGCTTACGTGTATGTTGGGTATGCACAGGATAATGCGGGTGCAGGGTTTAGCACATCGCCCGCTTCAACTCTTGATTTTATTTCTTTTGTAACCACTACTTCACCTACTGCTCCTGCAGTTGCTGCATTTAATGCGGCCGGGTGGAAATTGTATCGAGGGCCGCAAGGTATTCAGGGATTAGTTGGCCCAACAGGAGCAACTGGGCCGCAAGGTACTATTGGAAACACGGGGCCGCAAGGTCCGACAGGACCAACTGGGCCAATCGGACCACAAGGCCCTATCGGCCTTACAGGTGCTGCTGGTCCACAAGGACCAACTGGTTTAACAGGTGCAGCGGGTCCAACGGGTCCACAAGGACCGATCGGACTTACTGGTGCCACTGGCCCACAAGGACCAACTGGTTTGACAGGAGCTACTGGAGCAACAGGGCCTGCCGGGCCGCAAGGACCCATTGGACTCACCGGGCCAACAGGACCTGCTGGGCCAACAGGGCCTATAGGTCTAACTGGAGCCACGGGACCTGCTGGACCCAATGGACCAACTGGACCCAAAGGAGATAAAGGTGACAAAGGGGATACAGGCTCCTACACGGCCGGTACAGGTATCTCTATCTCCTCCGCTGTAATCTCAAACACCGGCGATACAGATATTACCAATGAGTTGATTAGCTCGCTAACACTCACGGGTAAAAATCTTTCTGTTGCAGAAGGCTCCAATATAAAAACAGTAGATCTTTCTTCATTATCAACAGTATACACGGCCGGCACCGGCATTGGCATTTCTGGAAATGTTATCACTAATACAGGTGATAATGACAATGACCCCGCCAACGAATTGATCAGTAGCACAACTCTTACTGGAAAGAATCTAACAATAGCACAAGGCTCCAACACAAAAACGGTAGATCTCTCTTCTTTATCTACAGTGTATACAGCCGGCACAGGCATCGGCATTTCCGGAAATGTCATCACCAACACAGGCGATAGCGATAATGACCCTGCCAACGAATTGATCAGCAGTGCAACACTCTCAGGTAAAAATCTAACAATCTCACAAGGCGCAAATTCAAAAACAGTTGACCTGAGTTCGATTTCCGGAATTGGAGGAACTATCTCACCAGACTTTATTCCTAAAATGAACAATGCCGGAACCGCACTTCAGAATTCAGTAATCTTTCAAAATAATACAACAGGCAATGTTGGTATTGGAACAAACTCACCTACCAATACACTGGATGTTAAAGGTGGCGTCGCCATTGGTGGTGTCTTTGCAGGATCAAGCGCAGCGCCAGCGAATGGCTTAATCGTTGAGGGCAACACAGGTTTAGGAGCTTTGAATACGTACAACGATCGCCTCTATGTGAAACACACTTTAAATAATCCGGGAAGTGGAATACGTAGTGAAACAACTTCAAGTGCGCCAAATGTAAATTCGTCTATCAATGGTCAAATCAGCGGATCAGGAAAGGGGCAATACTTCGGGCTGCTTGGCAATAGTGATTTAACCAATACAGCAGATCCTGCAGCAAAAGCAATTGGTGTTGGTTCGGTTGTAGGTGGTAGCGGCAATGGCGCGTTAAAAGGTTTTGATGCACAAGTAACAGGTACCGGATTTGGTGACAAAACAGGAGCCGAATTAATCGTGAGTGGAACAGGCGGAACCAACACCGGCCTTCACGTAGTTGTGAAAGGTGGATCTACAAACTATGCGGCCATCTTTGAAGCGGGAAATCAGAGCGAGGGTTTTGTAGGCATCGGAACCAACGCACCTGCCTACATGCTGGACGTAGCTGGCACCATTCGTTCCGGCTGGTCGGGTGGAGTCCTTCCTCCAATACCCGGAAAATTAATCTTAACAGCCGGCAATTTTGATTATACCATCAAACCGTCAGCCTCGCCAACAACTAATGTGGTGTGGACTTTGCCACCCGATAACGGTGCGGCCGGCAATGTGCTATCTACCAATGGAACCGGAACATTATTTTGGACGACACCTGCATCCGGAAGTGGTTTAACAAGCGCAACCAATGGATTGACCAGCGTGGGCACTACCGCCAAACTGGGAGGTCCACTTATTGAAGATACCTGGGTAGATGCAAAGAATTTTAAAATGTCCTTTCAAAAAGATGAAGTCAATGCACAATCTACACCGCTTCGAATTTTGAACGCAGCACCCGCTGCCAATGGACAAGGCTCTCGGCTTGCCTTTACAGCCAACGCATCCATCGGAGTAAATGAAATGGGTGCCGTTGGTGCCCGATTTACCGATGCCAATGCCACAACCGCCAAAGGTGTATTGACATTCGAAACCCGATTGGGTGCTAACATACGCGAGACCATGCGGCTAGATGAGCTAGGCCATTTAGGAATCGGTACACCCGATCCTAGTTCTCATCTTCAGGTGAATGGAAATATTGCAAACACTTTATCACAAGAAGGTGTTTATGCCGACATCTCCAATCAGAACTCGACCGTGGGAACACACAGTGGATTACGATTTGGTACCCATTACGATGTAGGCACATCCACCACCGTTTATAAAGCGGGTATTTTTTTTAGAAGAAGAGGTGCTCGCGGCATTGGAGATTTAGTATTCTCCACAAATACCGATGTAGGCAACAATACATCCGTAGATGCTACGGACTCCTACGCGAAAATGATCTTAACGTCGCAAGGGTTATTGGGAGTTGGCACCACTACACCGGATCGGTACCTCGAATTAGAAGGAGCGAACGATCAATTCATGAGAGTCACCACTACTACTTCCGGCATAGCAGGGATTGAACTTAAACGAGGAGGAGGAGCCGACTATCGGATTCAGGCGAATTCAGGACTTCTTCAATTTAGATATGGTGACGTAGATGGAGCAACTACAGCACTCTACAACTTTTCAGATTTAGCATTTGCTCCAGGTGCAACAGCGCTCAACCTCTCTCTTGGTGGCCCTGCATTCAGATGGAAAGATCTTTATTTAGGTGGATATACCCTCACCGCAGCAAACATAACACCTACTACAGATAATGCATCTGATCTAGGCACATCCACACTGCGCTTCAAAGATATTTACGCTACCAACGCTGTCATTCAAACTTCTGACTTGCGTCTGAAGAAAAATGTAAAAGCATTGCGCTATGGATTACAAGAAGTGCTTCAACTGCGCCCGGTAACTTTTGAATGGAAGAATTCCAAAGATGAGTCTACCAAGTTGGGTTTAATTGCACAGGAAATTCAAGCGCTCATTCCGGAAGTGGTGAACGTAGGCAATGATGAGCAGCAAATGCTGGGTGTTAAGTATGCTGATTTGATTCCCGTTTTAATCAAAGCCATTCAAGAGCAAAATAAAATGATTGCCGATCAGAAGAAAGAAAATGGCGAACTGAAGGCTGCACTCGAAAAGTTGGAAACTCAAAACACCAACATGCAGGCCGATTTGGAACAAATCAAAAAAATCATTGGCCTTGAAGCAAAAAAGAAACCTTAACCCCACGCAACAATGAAACAGCTAGTATCGATCTGTGGCGTGTTGCTTGGCGTATGGTGTAGTTCGCAAGCACAAACGCTTCTCAATCAAAGTGAGTTGATCTATATCAAAGATGCAGACTTCACGGTGAAAGGTGATTTTCAAAATCAAGGCAAAATAATCAACCAAGGCACCGTTACTGTTACCGGCAACTGGACCAACGGAAACAAATACGTTGCCTCTACCGGCAAATTTATTTTGAATGGTGATGTCGCTCAAATCGTTCGCCACAACAAAGACTCCTTTCACATTCTGATGCTTTCCGGAAACGGTGAAAAAATATGGCAAGAAGAAGCCGAAGTGGTGAAAGAAGTTTCGTTTAGTACGTCCTTACTTTCAACACAAGCATCGGGTGCATTGATTGTACGGAATGGTGGAATCATCTCAGGTGCTTCCGCAACCGGATACGTCAACGGTTTATTGTTTAGAGAAGGAACCGGCCTACGCGATTTTCCCATTGGCAAAGGGGGTAAGTTTTTGCCCGTAACGCTTACCAATGTCGATGGAAGCAATGATGTGATGCTGGGTTTAGAGATCAAAGAACCCAATTCAGGAGCTCAACCGGGTTCTACCGTAAAATCTGTTTCGCAAATTCGATACGCCGAATTGATAAAACGAAACGGAACCTTAAATGGCTCTCCTATCAGTCTTACGATAGCAAGCGATGAAACGCAAACACCAGCACAAGACCTGATCGTTGCTGAATCAACTACCCAAAATGGTGTGTACCGAAACTTAGGTCAGGGTAGCTTAACGAGCACTACAATCACGAGTGGTTTCTCGTTAACAGGAAGTTTCTTTGCACTCGCACTCAGCGAACCGCTGGACGAAAATTCGGTATTCATTCCCAACGCTTTCGCCCCCGGTTCTTCCAATACCGAAGAACAACTCATCAAAATTTACAGCGATCAATTGGCTCCCGAAGAGTTTGAATTTTTGGTGTTTAGTAAATGGGGTAATATCATTTTCCAATCCAACTCGCTCGCCGAAATGAAAACGACTGGTTGGAACGGCGTAAATAAAGAAACCGGAGAATTGGTTAGCCTGGGTGTCTATACCTTTACTGCCAAGGGAAAATTCATCAACGGGAAAGCCTTCGAAAAAACCGGCAACATAACGTTAATCAGATAAAATACATTTTGAATGAAGCCCCAACCAAAAATCAAAATGAAAAAAAATCTGCTCGTTTTAATCCTTGTGTTTAGTTGCCTGCTCTTTGAAAAAGCTACCGCACAAGATCCTATGTTCTCACAATTTTACTCGGCACCTCTTTACCTCAATCCGGCCATGGCAGGTGCTGAAACAAATATGATCATTGGAGTAAATTATCGCACGCAGTGGACCAGTTTGCAATTTCCATATCAAACGGGTCAGGTCTCGTTTACATATCCCCTTATTACGAATGCGTCTACCCGAAAACACATTGGAGGAATTGGCGGATCTGTATTCAATGAAGTGGCCGGACAGAATCATAATTTCAAAACATACGGAATCGTATTAGGTGGTGCCTACAATCTTCAATTTGATAAATGGCGAAACACATTTATCTCCTTCGGGCTACAAGGCGGCCTCATACAAAAGCAAATCGACAACGGTGTACTTACCTGGGGTTCTCAATACGATCCGTTCTTTGGCTATAACCCCTCCATTGCTCCAACCATCAACAACATCAACCAAACCACCATGTACCCGGTGGTCAATGCCGGAATCACTATTTTTCACAATAGTCAAAAAATTCATCATGGCGTTAGTTCATTTGTAGGGTTCGCTGTTTCCAATCTCAATCGCCCCAATGAGTCGATGATTCAAAATGCTCGAACCGAATTACCTTTTCTCTTCAAAATAAATGGTGGACTAGACATTGCAGTGTCCGAGCGCATCACTGTTTCACCCAATGTGTTATGGATGCAACAAAATAGCATCAGCCAGATCAATGCAGGATTATATGGTTCGTACTCACTCAGCACAGACGAGAATCCATTTATCGCAACCATTGGCACGTGGTATCGCTTGCAAGATTCATTTATCGGCATGATCGGCTTATCAAAGGACAAACTTACCTTCGGATTTAGTTACGATATCAACTCATCTACCTTACGATATGCGAGTCAAGGACAAGGCACCTACGAAGTGTCACTGACTTACCGCGTCCCTAAAATTAAAGGACTCAGGCGTTTCGCGACTCCACTAATTTGATTATTTTCGTAATTATACCATCCATACCTTGAAGAGCGTTTGCGTATTTTTTGCTTTTCTTCTCGTCTCGATTAGTGATGTCGATGCCCAAACCCTTAAAAAATTAAGGGCACTGGGAGACGAAGCATTCAAGGCGCAGCATTACCAATCAGCCATCGAATATTACCAACTGGCCGATTCTAAATCTCCAACGAGCGATGAGTTTAAATTCAAGTTGGCCGAGAGCTACCGATTGAGTTTCAAATACCAAGAAGCGGAAAAAAACTACCAACTGGTGGCCAACGCAAAAGATTATCCCTTGGCTAAATTTTATTTGGCCCTCACTCAAAAAATGAATAACAAATACCAACAGGCCATTGCCTCTTTCGATTCATTTGTTGATGGTGCAGCTAAGCAAAAATTCACCAACAGTGATCTCTTTATGGAACAGGCTGCCATTGAAAAGGCAGGCTGCCAACTAGCCATTGAGCGCTCGGCCCTTCCATTTCGTCAACATAATTTTAGAATACTTCCAAGTCCGGTAAACAGTACCTTTAACGATTATGCTGCTTTCCCCTATGATCATGACAAAAAAATTGTGATTACCTCTGGACGTATTGAATCGAAAGGAAAAAAAGAAGACACCCAATTAGGCGAAAATTATACCGATTGTTTTCGTTATGAAACAGATAGCATCAACTGGACTGAAGTAAAATCAGATGACAGTTTTGATAAAACAAATGAAAATTTTCATGAAGGTACAGGATCGTTTAATGCTACTGAATCAAAGTACTACTTCACCCGATGCGATGGTCCAGATTGTGCCATCTACTACACTAAAATTACCAATGGTAAGTGGGGCGATCCTGTGCGGCTAAATGATTTAATTAACCTGAAAGGAACGGAATCAAAACACCCTGCTCTGAGCATAACCGGTGACACTTTATTTTTTGTATCCAATCGCACCGGTGGGCAAGGCATGAATGATTTATACTACAGCGTCTCAGCCGGAGAAGATCAATGGGGTGCGCCTAAAAATCTGGGTCCTCAGATAAACACAAAGTTCAATGAGAACTCGCCCTTCTTCCTTTCCAGAGAAAAGCTATTAGTCTTCGCATCACAAGGACACGCAGGGTATGGTGGGTTTGATGTTTTTCTGGCAAAAGACTTTGACTCAAAACCTGAAAACATCGGCAAGCCCTTCAATTCTGAAGTGGATGATATGTATTTTTCGTTAGGGCAAAAAAAAGGATTCATCACTTCAAACCGCTCCGGCGGTCAGGGTAATTTTGATATTTATTCATTTGACATTAAATCTGAAAAATCTATCCTGGCAGATCTGGAAAATAGTAAGCCTGTTGATTCTGTTCAAACAATAACTTCCAATCCGCTAAGTACTCCTAATCCTGCTGATGGAACCACTATAGCAGCAAGCACACCACCCACTGTCATCTCTGATAAAGAACTTGGTAAGGTCACTACATTCAACATGAGTGAATTTAATAACCTCACCATAAGCGGAATACTGTATGATTGCACGACAGGCAAACCCCAAGAAGGCGTTGAAGTGTTGTTGTTAAACGAACAGGGAGAAACCTTAAAAATAACAAGTAGTAATGCCAGTGGATTCTTCAGATACTCCAATATTCTGATGGACCAACGCTATCGGGTTATCGTGAAAGGAAAATCAACTACACTTCTGAATTTGCAAAAACTTTGCGTCAAAGATTTGAAAGTGGACGGCTTCAAAGAAAAAGCAGTCACCACTAAATTCGAAAGTATCTATTTTGATTTTGATCAGTTCACCATTCGTCCGGAAGCCGCTAAAGTAATTGACGCGTTGGCCGTTTTGTGCAAATCCAATCCTTCCATTCAAATTGAGATTGACGCCTACACCGATTTTCTGGGCACCGATCAGTACAATGAGTCGCTTAGTAAAAAAAGAGGTGAAGCAACATTCGCTTCATTATTAGAAAAAGGCGTGGACCGTTCTTCATTGGTCGTTATTGCTAAGGGTGAACAAAATCCGGCAGCACCCAACGAAACCGAGGCCGGGCGTCAACTCAATCGAAGAGTTGAATTTATTGTAAAAGGTGCCAGTGTCAGATCCGATGCTACCACGTACATCATAGAACCTAAAATGACACTTTTCAGTTTGGCAAAAAAATATGGAATCACCGTCGATGAACTAAAAAAATTGAATGGCTTAACTTCCGACCACATCGAAACGAATAAGCCACTACGTGTTCCCTCCATTTCAGACTCGAATACATCCAGCCAACCGAATCAAGTAAATGTTACCTCAACAATTGTAAATTCCGACTACATTGTAAAAAAAGGAGAGACCATATTTTCTATCGCTGTGAAAAATAACATGACGGTAGAACGGCTAATTGAAATCAACAACTTGAGAAATAACACCATTAAAGAAGGTCAAAAGCTGAAAGTCGAACCTCGACAGCTACCTTGATCGGATTTGCAATTTCGTGTGTTTTACCTACTTAATAATTGGTGATGGTTGCTTAGCTTATCTGCGAAAGCTAAAACCTTAATCGTGGCAATGTAAGTTTAATAAAAATCAGTGTGCTTCGTTGAAGCAGTCTCTTCTTTTAGCACCGACTTAATAGTGCAAATTAAACAAATGAGGATACCCATATCCGTTTGAAACTTTGTACCGCTGCATCGTGATACAATAAAGCACTGCACTAAGGAAAGGCACAACACACAGTAAAAAAAACCAAAATGATTTATTAGCACGCTTACTTGTATAGCGCAAATCAAAAACAAAAAAAGATGCAACTGCGCTATGTATGGCCAATAGTCCAAAACTGATCATGCGAAAAAAAATTGGATCTGAAACTCGCCATTGAAAAAAAATAACTCCTTCTGCGAATACGAGCAGACTGATCATTAGCAAAATGGAAAATGATTTTTTGTTGGAAAATATTTCTATGTATTTCATAACTAAACGTTCATCGTTTAACTCATTTAGACCGAGGAATGTTAAAAACCATGCCAATTATTTGATGTGTATTATTGACACAAAAAAGAAGGGACAACAAAAAGTAGTTTCCCGAATTAAATCAAAAGTCTCAATTATGCACTGCCAAAATTACCTATCAGGAATATCAGGTATGGTTTGGGTAATCCACCAATAAGTGTTTGCTTCGCGAACCGCATTAATTAACGCAATCGATTACGCTACATGAGTTCACCAAAAGAAAGAGTTTTTACCCCGTATCAAACATTTATCATTGCTGTGTTGGCATTGTTGCAGTTCACCATCATTCTCGATTTTATGGTGTTGTCGCCGTTAGGAGCAATTTTAATCCCTACCCTAAAAATCACAACGAGCCAATTTGGGCTGGTCGTATCTGCGTATGCGTTCAGTGCCGGTGCGTCCGGTTTATTGGCTGCTGGATTTGCTGACCAATTCGACCGTAAAAAATTTCTACTCTTCTTTTATTTTGGCTTTCTAATCGGCACGCTGCTTTGCGCCTTGGCACCTACCTACGAGTTACTTTTAGCAGCCCGCATCGTCACCGGCATTTTCGGTGGCGTCATCGGCTCGGTTTCGTTCGCCATCATCACCGATCTTTTTAATCTCGAAGTACGGGGCCGCGTGATGGGCTTCGTGCAAATTGCTTTCGCCGCCAGCCAGGTGTTAGGTTTGCCAATCGGACTTCTATTAGCTAATCGCTTTGAATGGCACGCGCCCTTTTGGATGATTGTAATTTTTGGAGTAGTGTTGGGTGCCGTTATTCTGATTTACATGAAGCCTGTGGTGCGACACCTTGCTACAACAAAAAAAAATCAAAATGCGTACATGCACTTGTTTAGTAATCTATCGAACAAGCTCTATATCCGCGCTTACCTCAGCACCATTTTATTAGCCACGGGTGGGTTTATGCTCATGCCTTTCGGCAGTGCGTTTAGCACAAATAACTTAGGCTTAACAATGGAACAACTTCCCATACTTTATCTGGTAACAGGCATCTTCGGAATTGTGCTCGGTCCATTGATTGGTAAGCTGGCTGATACGATCAGTAAGTTCACTGTTTTTGCAATTGGTTCGGTGATTAGCATCGCTATGGTTGCTATTTACACCCGCATGGGAATCACCCCACTGTGGATTTGTGTGGTCATCAACGTAATTCTCTTCGCCGGAATCAACGCACGAATGATCTCTGCTTCAGCCCTTACGTCTGCAATTCCTTCGATGCCCGACAGAGGTGCGTTTATGAGCATCAACTCATCGATTCAGCAAATCTCTGGAGGCATCGCCTCTTTTATTGCCGGATTGATTGTGATTCAATCTCCAGGTGGAAATCTCCAGCGATATGATATTCTTGGGTACGTGGTTATTGGAAGTATGATTGTTGCCACCGCCATGATCTACTGGTTGGATAATTTTGTCACTCAGAAATTAGCACGGGAAAAAAGCAACGCATAAAAAAGGGAGCTTTCGGCTCCCTTTTTATTTTGATTAAATATCAGATATTATCCAATCGCTACGCGCTTGAACTCCACCACCGTTAATCCTTTGGTGATGCTATCCAAATACTGAGCAACAGTCTTGGAGTTATCTTTCACGAAAATTTGCGGCAACAACGTGTTGTCTTTAAAGAACTTGTTCAATTTGCCTTGTGCAATTTTTTCCACCATGTGCTCCGGCTTACCCTCCGCCAAAATCTGAGCCTTCGCAATTTCAAGTTCCTTTTCAATCAACGTCTTGTCAACTTCTGTTTCATTTACAGCTACAGGATTCATAGCCGCAATTTGCATACCTACATCCTTACCAGCTTCAGTTACATCTTTTCCATTCACACCTTTCAATGAAACCAACACGCCTAATTTGCTACCTGCGTGGATGTAAGGAACAACAGCCTCACCTTTCATGTGTACGAAAGAGCTTACTTCTAACTTCTCTCCGATTTTTCCAACAAGCTCCGTGATCTTGTCATTCAAAGTCAATCCGCCCACTTGCTCAGCCAAGAGAGCTTCTTTCGTAGCAGGTTTCTTCGCGAAAGCTGTCTCAGCAATCAACTTACCTAAATTCTGGAATTCATCGTTTTTCGCTACGAAGTCCGTTTCGCAATTCAAGGCAATCAAAACGGCTTCTGTATTATCGTCTGCAACTTTGATAAACACTGAGCCTTCTTTTGCATCTTTATCCGAACGGGAAGCAGAAACTTTCTGTCCTTTCTTTCTTAATATTTCAATCGCTTTTTCGAAATCACCTTCGGCTTCGGTCAAAGCTTTTTTACAATCCATCATACCCGCGCCAGTCATAGTGCGGAGTTTGTTCACGTCTTGTGCGCTAATCATATTATTTATCTATTAAATTTTACGTTATTAATTATTCTAAAAAAGAAAACATCGACTTTTTGAGCCGATGTTTCTATTAATTTTAATCGGCAATTGACGAAATCAGTTGACAACTCATTGTCAATTGGCCGGTGTCAATTGACTATTAGTTTGTTTCTACTGTCTCGTCTACTTTTTTCTTATCCTCTTCCTCTTTCTTCAATCCAGCTTCTTCTTTGTCTTTCTTACGCTCCATCAACGCTTCTTCAATGGCTTTTCCTAAATGACCGGTAATGATAGAGATCGATTTGAAAGCATCATCATTGGAAGGAATAGGGAAATCGATATTCGAAGGATCGGAGTTGGTATCTACCATCGCAAACACTGGAATATTTAATTTCTGTGCTTCTGCTACCGCGATGTGTTCGCGCTTTACATCAATCACGAAAAGTGCTGCAGGAAGGCGATTCAAATCAGTGATACCTCCTAACAATTTCTCCAATTTCGCTTTCTCACGAGTAACCATCAATCGCTCGCGCTTCGCTAAGTTGTTGAAGGCTTCGTCTTTCATCAACTTGTCAATCTGAGCCAATTTCTTCAATGACTTGCGGATAGTAGCAAAGTTGGTAAGCATACCTCCCAACCAGCGCTCAGTTACATAAGGCATGTTGAGGCGGGTAGCCTCTTGATTGATGATGTCTTTAGCTTGCTTTTTAGTCGCTACGAACATGATCTTACGACCCGAACGTACGATGTTCTTAATCGCAAACGTGGCCTCTTCCAAGCATTTTAATGTCTTGTTCAAGTCAATGATATGGATACCATTGTTTTCCATATAGATGTACTCGGCCATCTTTGGATTCCACTTTCTGGTCAAGTGTCCAAAATGAACACCTGCATCCATCAAACTCTGAGTTGTTATTTTCTCTGCCATGCTTATCGATTAACGCTTGCTGAATTGGAATCTTCTTCTTGCTTTTCTACGACCTGGTTTCTTACGTTCTACCATACGCGAATCGCGGGTCATCAATCCTTCTTTTTTCAAAGCTGGACGATTTTCGTTATTGATCGTAACCAATGCTCTGGCAATAGCCAAACGAATGGCTTCTGCCTGCCCTTTGGTTCCACCACCTTCTACATTCACATTTACATCGTAATTCGCATCTTGCTTCACGATAGTAAGTGCTTGCTTTACAGTAGTTTGAAGAATTTCTGAAGGGAAATAATCTTTTAACTCTCTCTCATTAATAACGATTTGACCTTTGCCCGGCTGCATGTAGATACGAGCTACCGAGGTCTTTCTTCTTCCGATGGTGTTGATTATCTCCATATTAGAACTTTAATTCTTTTGGTTGTTGTGCAGCATGTGGATGCTCAGTACCTGCATACACGTGCAAGCTTCTGAATAATTGGCGTCCCATGGTATTTTTTGGAAGCATACCGCGAACGCTATGCTCAATCAAGCGCGCTGGGTGCTTTTCAGTCATCAACTTAGGTGATACTTGTTTTTGGCCACCTGGGTATCCTGAATAGAAAAACATGAGACGATCGTTCCATTTTTTTCCAGTCATGCGGATTTTTTCCGCGTTGATTACCACTACATGGTCACCCATGTCGGTGTTGGGGGTGTAGCTGGCTTTGTGCTTTCCGCGTAAAACACGGGCAATCTGGCTTGCCACACGACCTAAAATTTGATCTTTTGCGTCAACAATAACCCATTGCTTATCAGCAGTTGCGTTGTTGGCGTTGACCGTTTTGTAACTATTGTGATCCACTTTATTAGCTTTAAAACCTATTGAATAACTATTTGCCTTTTAAAAAGGGACACAAAAGTAGGTTCAAGAAACTGAATATCCAACACCGAGCTATTTGATTTTTCTTATTTCGTTGACCAAGAGCCGCTTTTACCTTGTATTTTCTGCCAATTGCTTCACCAAAGCCTGAAAATCTTTGGGATAAGGTGCCTCAATTTTCATGGTTTGGCCATTTAAAAGGGCAAATTCGAGCGAAAATGCATGCAAAGCCATTCTTTTCATTAACGGCTTCTCCTCCGTCTCTTTTTTTAAATTAAATCCTCTTTTTACTGAAGAAACATAAAAAGGTTTGCCGCCATATACGTCATCTCCGGTAATTGGAGCCTTCAGCAAGCGTAAATGAATCCGAATTTGGTGCATTCGGCCGGTAATGGGTCGGCATTCAATTAAAGTATGGTTTTTATAGGCTACCTGAGTGGTAAAATAGGTTTGAGCCGATTTTCCCTCACGGGAAATTTTGACTGTACCGTCATTGAGCTTCAAAATCGAGGCATCCACCAGCTTGTCATCAAAAGCATGAACCCCATCCGCAATAGCGTGGTAAACCTTCGAAACCTCGCGGTTTTCAAACTGCATACTCAAATGGCGATAGGCTTCAGGGTTTTTAGCGATTGCCAAAACTCCGCTGGTATCCTTATCCAAGCGATGGCAAACCTGCGCATCGGGCTCAATTTCTTTAGCCAATGCCAGAATATTGATGTTTTCATGCCGATCGTCCAGCGTAGAAATAAAAGGCGGTTTGCTGATCAGAATATAATCCTGATCCTCGTAAAGAATGGACTCTTTAAAATTGAACTTAGGTAACTTCACGCGGCAAATCTACAATCCATCTGCCGAATCTCCCTCATCTCCCTTGGATCGGGGCAGTTTAAAACTGAAAACAGAGCCTTTGCCTACGGTGCTCTGCACTTCAGCCTTTGTATTATGTCCTTCTAAAATGTGCTTTACGATTGCCAAACCCAAACCGGTGCCTCCTTTTTCGCGGCTACGGCTTTTATCGACCCGATAGAACCGTTCAAAAATGCGGGGTAGGTGGCTGGCTGGTATACCCTCGCCGGTGTCGGTCACAAACGTGGTCACGTTCTTTTTGCCTACATCGAAGGTGATGGTCACTTCTCCGTTTTCAAGGCTGTATTTGATGGCATTCGAAACCAGGTTGGTAACGACCTGCGAAATGCGCTTCCAATCGGCAAACACCAGAATTTTTGTGTGCTGTTCGGCCAATACGCGCACCTGAATGTTCTTTTTCTCGGCTTTCTCTTCAAATTGATCTACAACCTCTTCGCACAACTTGCGCAAGTCAATTTGCTCCATGTGCATTTTAATATCGCCCGTTTCTAAATGCGAGAGCGTGAGTAAATCTTGCACCAAATCATCGAGTCCGTCCAAACTTTTAGCTGCTTTCTTCAAAAACTTGGTGCGCACATTTTTGTCATTCACTGCACCATCTAATAAGGTGTGAACAAAACCTTGCGCGGCAAAAATGGGAGTCTTCAATTCGTGCGAAACATCGGCTATAAATTCCCGGCGAAACGCCTCGAGTTTTTTAAGCTCGTCAATCTCTTTTTGCTTAAGTGTGGCAAAAGAAAAGATTTCGTCATTAATTTTTTGTAGCGGATTCAGCGGACCGGATTTTTCTTTGGCAATTCCCGACAGTTCTTTCTTGCGAAGTTTGCCCAGCATTTTATAAATCTTGTTGATCTCACGAAAGACCAGGAACTCCAGAATGACAAATGTGAGTAAATAGGAAGCGGAAAAGCTGATAATACCGGCTACCACTAAAGCGCTGCGATCTACATTCTCAACCAACGAAAGAAATAAAGCAGTAACCAGAGCTATCGAAACAGCCAGAAGCAGAGCTAATGTACGTGCGCTATAAACCATCTAATACACGAAGTGGCGTGCAAAGTACAAAATGTAAACAATAATTAGCTTGCGAAGGTCGGAGCTTATGCCAGGTTGAATTTGTAGCCAACACCTTTTACAGTGGTGATGTAATCCTCTCCTATTTTTTCGCGCACTTTACGGATATGTACATCAACGGTGCGTGCAAGTACATAAACATCCGATCCCCAGATGTTTTGCAAAAGCTCTTCGCGATTGAATACTTTATTGGGATTTTGAGCCAGGAAAAACAACAATTCAAATTCTTTTTTAGGAAGGCTTACTTCACGACCATTTACCTTCACCGTGTAGCTAGTTCTGTCAACTATTAAATCGCCAATTTTGATTTGGCTGGACGATGTTTTCTTTTTCGAATCTCTGCGGAAGATGGCACTTATGCGGCTCATCAATGCACGGGGTTTGATGGGCTTCAAAATATAATCATCGGCACCTCCATCAAAGGCTGCAATTTCAGAATACTCTTCGGCGCGCGCAGTAAGAAAAACGATGAAAGTATTGACCAACTCGGGCGTAGCTCTGATTTGACGGCATGCCTCTACCCCATCCATCTTAGGCATCATTATGTCTAGTAACACCAAGTCGGGATGAAATTTACGAGCGATATCTACCGCTTCTTGACCTTCGTTGGCGGTGCGGACATCGTAGCCCTGTTTCTCAAGGTTATATTTGAGCAGTTCTAAGATGGGCTCTTCGTCATCTACTACTAACACTTTTTGAGACGGCTTATTAGCCATAAGGGAGTCGATTAATTTTGGTTTAAAAGTAGATGTAAATTACCCTAATTAAAAACCATTGTTACCAACTTAACAATTACTTAATGGTTTGCCAACATTAGAGGAAAGGATACTTTTCGCTCAGGTAATTGATGTATGCCCTCAGGTTTCCTTTAAACTCATCATTCAACTCTTTTTCGAAAGTGCCTTGCTTTGCCTTGTAGAGCCGGTATGACATAAAGAAGGTATTGTTTGGCAACTTTCGTTTGACGGATGAAGTCTGCCGCGGTCGATACAATTGCAATGTGTCAATCGTATTTACAATCTGTGAAATCATTCTTTCTTTCTTGTTCTTTTTTACTTCAATGGGATCGCTTTGCATGCTTGTATAGAGGCTGTCTAATGATCGCGTGCCACGCAAAATGTGGCGGGTATATTTTCGATAATCCTGATCGCTATGCAGGTAATCCAGATACGGCTTCGATTGTAAACCATAGCGATGTTTTAGGAAATGGTAGGCAGCAGTATCGCCAATAAAATCGGCCAGGTTTTCATTAAAGTCTACATTGTCTTTTACGAAGATAGTGGCATGCACCATCTCGTGGATGATCAGGCTTGCTAAATCACCCTCACTTCGATCCAGCATTCCCGAAAGGATTGGATCATTAAACCAGCCCAGCGTAGACCAGCCCCCGGGGTTGCGCACACTTACATCAAAGCCTTCGTCTTCCAATTCCTTGCGCAGTTGCAATGCCTTCTCTTTATTAAAAAAACCTTTGTAGGGTACCGATCCCACAATCGGAAAATGCCATTGCTTCGGCTTTAACTCAAAGGGCTCGCACGCTTGCACCACCCACATGATTTCCTGATTTTTTTGATCGTACAAGGTTTTATAGTTCTCCGTGTCTTTCAATCCCAGCGAATCAATTGCAAATCGTCGCACATCTTCAATCAGCCTAAGTTTTGCTTTCAGCGAATCCGGAAAAGCAGGGTCTTGAAGAAATTCGGAAGTGGGCTTTGCTTTGATGATAATTTCTAACTGACCAATTCCCTGCCGAACACCATAACTGATTAACGGCCAGTAAATCGCAACCGAAATGATGATGATTACTAAAACAGCCCAGCCTATTTTTCTTTTCATGAAGCAGCAAGATAACTCTGTTTACAGAACAAAATTGGCAAATCTTTATTGCTTTGATTTGTTTTTTAGCAAATACTAATTAATTTAGCATTTAAATAATCGCAATCAATGCCAACTTTTGATGGTAATTTGGCAGAATTGCAGACTGAAAGCGTAATAAAAAGAACAATTATATGAGCGAAGTAAAAGAGAAGTTAAAAGCACTACAGCTAACGATCGACAAACTGGAAAAAACCTACGGCAAGGGCACCGTAATGAAGTTGAACGACCAGAAGGTAATGGATGTGCCAGCGGTTTCAACCGGATCACTGGGATTGGACATTGCTCTGGGCATTGGTGGTCTTCCCAGAGGCCGTGTAACTGAAATCTATGGACCTGAATCGTCCGGTAAAACAACACTTACGATGCACGCCATCGCAGAAGCGCAGAAAAAAGGTGGTTTGGCTGCATTTATTGATGCAGAACATGCCTTTGACAAAAGTTATGCAGAAAAATTAGGCATCGACACGGAAAATCTTTTGATCTCGCAACCAGACAATGGCGAGCAGGCGTTGGAAATAGCCGAGCATTTGATTCGCTCTGGAGCGATTGACATCATCGTTATCGACTCGGTGGCGGCATTGGTTCCCAAAGCAGAATTGGAAGGTGAAATGGGCGAAAGCAAGATGGGTCTGCAGGCTCGCTTAATGTCTCAGGCGCTGAGAAAGCTAACCGGCACGATCAGCAAAACCGGATGCGCTTGTATTTTCATTAATCAATTGCGTGAAAAAATCGGGGTGATGTTCGGAAACCCGGAGACAACCACGGGTGGAAATGCGCTGAAGTTTTATGCTTCTGTTCGCCTGGACATTCGCAGAATTGGTCAGATTAAAGAAGATGCCGACAACATTACGGGCAACCGGGTGAAGGTGAAGGTGGTGAAAAACAAAGTGGCTCCTCCATTTAAGGTAGTGGAGTTTGACATTATGTATGGAAGAGGTATTTCTAAGTCGGGAGAAATTGTAGACTTAGGCGTGGAATTGAATGTGATTCAAAAATCAGGGTCATGGTTCTCGTATAGCGGTAATAAGTTGGGACAAGGCCGCGATTCGGTTAAGCAACTGATTGAAGATAATCCGGAATTGATGGATGATCTGGAAAAGAAAATCAAAGAGAAAATTGCTACTGGTGAGGAGTTGAAGAAAGAGGTGGAGTAAGCCAATCGCAAACCAAAAAAGAAGGAGCCGGAAAAACCGAGCTCCTTTTTTATTTTGATACAAATTCTATTTCAAAACACCTTCCCAATAATCCATTCCGGAAAAATCCTCTTTTAAATGCTTCGGCTTTTCAAAAATGCCAAAAACAGAAGAGCCAGAACCACTCATGCTGGCGTAAACAGCTCCTTGAGAATAGAGTTGTTCTTTGATTTCGCTGATAATGGGTTGCACCTTGAACACAGAATCTTCAAAATCATTTTTCAAATGCGCTTTCCATTGAACAATGGGTAAACGAAGCACATCTTCCAGCGGCATAACGGGGGCTTGCGGAATTACATTTGCATACGCCTGCTGTGTGGAAACATGCACGGGCGGCTTCACCAAAACAAGAAAATAGTCTTTGAGCGAAAACGAAGTTTCAGTTAAAACTTCGCCCTTTCCGCTGCCCAACATGGGGCGATCATACAGAAAGAAAGAACAATCACTTCCCAATTGGGATGCATATTTTAATAATTGATTAATCGAAAGGTTTAACTGAAAAACGGTATTGAGCAATTGCAATGTCTTTGCTCCATCCGAAGAACCTCCTCCCAATCCGGCGCCCATCGGAATGATTTTATGCAAATGAATTTTTACTGATGGAAGATTAAAATCTTTACTTAGTAATTGATAGGCGCGCAGACATAAATTACTCTTTTCGTCTCCGGGTATGGCAATACCAGAATTCGAAAAGGAAACAACATCTGAAGGAATGACTTCGAGAATGTCGCACCAATCAACGGGATAGAAACAAGTTTCGAGATTGTGATAACCATCTGCCCGTTTCGAAATGATCGATAGCCCCAGATTGATTTTACAAACCGGAAAGGCAATCATACACGCATCATTAAAAAAGGTGTCGATTACTTAGAAAGTCTCGCTACTAACTCTTCCGTAATTCCCGATGAAGAGAATCCGCCATCATGCATCAGATTTTGCATAGTCACCATACGGGTGAAATCTGAGAACATAACGGTGATGTAGTTCGCGCAATCTTCCGCCGATGCATTGCCCAGAGGCGACATCATTTGGGCAAAATCAAAAAACACATCAAAGCCCGAAATGCCGGCCCCAGCTGTAGTTTTTGTTGGGGATTGCGAAATGGTGTTTACGCGCACTTTCTTTTTAGTGCCATAGCGTTGGCCGTAGCTGCGTGCAATGGACTCTAACATCGCTTTTGCCTGAGCCATGTCGGTATAGTCAGGGTAAGCGCGTTGAGCGGCTATATAACTTAAGGCAATCACCGAAGCCCACTCATTTAAGGCATCGAGTTTTTCAGATGTTTGTAATACTTTATGAAAGGAAAGAGCCGAAATATCAAGAGTTTTCAAATACCAGTCGTAGTTCATATCACCATATTCCTTACTCTTACGGATATTGGGGCTCATACCGATAGAGTGAAGAACGAAATCAAGTTTACCGCCCAAAACTTCCATGGACTTTGTGAAGAGATTATTTAAATCCTGCTCCGAGGTGGCATCGGCCGGAATTACCTCCGCATTGCAGGTTTTTGCTAATTCATTGATTTTTCCCATGCGCATAGCAATGGGAGCATTGGTCAGTGTAAAACTTCCCCCCTCCTCTTTTACTCGCAAAGCTGTTTTCCAGGCTATGGAGTTTTCATCTAAAGCGCCAAAAATGATTCCGCGTTTTCCTTTCAATAAGTTATTTGCCATGATTTTATGGGTTTAAAAACAACTGCAAGTATACAAAATCCAGCTTTCATGGTTAAACCGAACTTACTTGCAGGGAATACCTGATGGAATGCGCATGTAATTTTTTAGTAAGATTTACCCCAAATTAAAAGAATAAGTTACCTTTGAACGACCAAAACCTTTCCGAAACTTATTTCTTATGGAGCATGAATTTGTTGTAACGTGGGATAGCTACATGAATATAGCTACCATTTCCTGCATTGTATTGGGTGCCCTTATTTTTTTGTACTATGAGTTTAAAGTCCTTCAAATAAAGGATTATAAAGAAAAGTATGACTATGTGAATCTGCACGAGATCAGGTACTTCTGGTACGCAGTTTTGGCACTCATTTTTGCTGCTGGTTTCTATGCTAACTCACTTTACACCGAGAAAATCATTCATAGTGGTATGCTCTGGTTTTGGGTGCGGGTGTTTATTACGCTATGCTTCGTAGTCATTTTCTATTTCGTTTTTTACAGCATGGTAAGAATTTATTATCCTAAATCAGTAGAAAAACGCTTGGTTAAATTGAGAAACACTCCACGTATTTCACCAGACGGAAACACGATGCGCAAATTAACAGAATCTGAAGAGGACGCGCATTTGGATGCAGACCAGCTGGCCGAACAGGCAAATGTTCACTCGGTAGATTACGATGTATGGCTAGATGAGAAAACGGGATTTAAGAAAGTTGAAAAGTATGACAGCTACCTGCATGCCGAACTTTGCAGCGAATGTGGCTATTATACCCTCAAGCTGGATAAAGAAGAAATTGAAGTGAAACCAACAGCTGAAGAATCTGGATTATTGCTAAAGCACTACAAGTGCACGTATTGCAAGCACCGCGAAGCCAAAGAAGTTAAGTTGGCAAAGCTTTCGACTAATATTTAAAATTCGAATAACCTATTTTGTGCTTTAAAGCCCCTTATTACAGGGGCTTTATCGTTAAGTTTGATTCCAGAAAAAGAGCTCGTTTTGAAAAACAATAAAAACGGTGCTATCGGCATTTTCGATAGCGGCATTGGAGGGTTAACCGTAGCCAAGGCCATCCAACAAAGTTTCCCTAACGAAAGCATAGTATACTTTGGCGATACTGCCCACTTACCCTATGGGGATAAGTCTGAGGCGGCTATCCAGGCGTATTCCATTCGCATTGCCGACTTGCTTTTATCTATGAACTGCAAGGTGATTGTCATCGCATGCAATTCGGCCAGTTCTGCTTCCTATGAACTGTTGAAAGAATATGTGCACCATAAAGCACACATTATTAGCGTAATCGACCCGATGGTGCAGTATGTTGCAAAGGAATTGTCGATAAAAAAAATTGGATTAATTGGCACAAAAAGAACGGTGCAATCGGGCATTTATGAAAAGAAACTTACAGAGGTCAATCCGAGCTGTCGGTTGCATTCATTAGCCACCCCACTGCTGGCACCCATGATTGAAGAAGGGTTTTACAATAGCCAAATCAGCCACGAAATTGTGTGGAATTATTTATCCGATCCTGCCCTGGCTTCGATTGATGCGCTGATTCTTGCCTGCACCCACTATCCATTGATTCGAAAGGAAATCAATGAATTTTATAAGGGGAACGTAGAGATTCTTGATTCGACACAAATCATTGTGCAAACGCTCAGAGATTATCTGACCCAAAACGAGTTGCACACTACTTCTACGCATCAGGAACTGCAATTTCTGGTATCTGACTATACCGAATCCTTTGAAGCCTCCACACAAATCTTCTTTCATCAAAAGGTAAGCTTGAAATGGCACCCGTTATGGAATTGAAAGCTGAGGCAATTATAAGCAGTGTAGGTTTTATGCAAAAATTGCCTATTTTAGGTTCTTAAAATTTTTGAAATTTAAACTCAATAAATACTATTATTAAAGTTTAACACGTGAGAAAATTTATCCTCATACTATTATCAGGCTGCCTTTTTTATTTTGAAGCACAATCGCAAGCCAATTATGATAGTTTATTGTATGAATTAAAAGAAGCAAAGGCCGACTCAACCAAAATCAATATTCTTTCTGCGTTGGTCTCCGATTATCAGTTTATCGACATCAACAAAAGTCTGCTGTATGCCGAGCAAGCCATTGAAATCGCTGAGCAGAACAAAGAGTCCAGTTCAGAAAAAGGTAAGGCGTATACCAATTTTGGCTCTTTAAAAAGTATACAGGGCGATTTTGCATCGGCTATCAAATACAACAACCTAGCCCTAAACATTTACTATCAGTTAAAGGACAGTTCCGGTATTGCTACGGCCTACAACAACTTAGGAACAAACTATACCTCGTTGGGAAAATTTGATGAATCGTATTTTTATCATACCCAAAGCTATCGCATCGCACTCAGTTCGGATAAACATAAATTACAACGCGCTATTTCTCTTCATAACATAGGGGGCGTATTCAAAGACCTGGGTCAATATGATAAGGCTGTCGACTACTTGAATTTATCCCTCAAAATCAGCAAAGAAATTAATGATCAGGAAGGCGAGCCGTACCACTATAACGAAATAGGCGATATCTACATTCGCAAGAAAATGTACGATTCAGCACTCATAGCTTTACAGCGTTCACTTCAATATACGCGTGTTCGTAAACTGACGATCAATGAACTTGAGCCAAGCATTGTGTTAAATATTGCAAAAACCTATCGATTGTTAAATAATACCCGTCTTGCACTTAGCTACTACGACAGTGCATTTGCATCTTTCAAGAAAAACGACAACCAGTATGGAATTGCTCAGGTAGACTTAGGCCGTGGATTAGTTGCCATGAAAGAAGGCAAGTTTAACGAAGCACAAACATTGATCGAAAAAAGTGCGGAGATCGCCCACCGTCTCAATGCATGGACATTGGAGATTGAATGCTACGAAAGCTTATCGACGCTTTTAGAAGAAAACGGTGATTACAAGAAGTCGCTGAGCTACCACAAGCAACATCAGCAACTAAAAGACAGCCTTTTCAGCCAGGGAATGCAAGCAAAACTTTTGCAGGATCAGGTGCGGTTTGAAACTGCCTCAAAAGAAGAGCAGATCAAAGCTCTCACTAAAATGGAGCAACTCCGAAAGAATGAAGTGAAGAAGCAAGAGCTTATCAGTAATATTTTGGTAGTTGCCATTGCGCTCACGGGCATCCTTCTGTTTACCGTATACCGCAGCGGACAACGAAGAATCAAAATCAACAAGCTCTTATTGGAGCATCAAGATGAAATTAAAAAGCGAAGCGTTGAGTTAGAGCAATTGAATCAAGTAAAAGACAAGTTCTTCTCTATTATATCACACGACCTGCGCTCGCCGATGAATGCGCTAGCCGGAATATTGGATTTGATGGATCGGGATAAAATTTCCCCTGAAGAATTTAAAAAGTTAAATCAGGAGTTGCGGATTCAATTCAACCATACCAAAACGTTAATCAATAACCTGCTCGACTGGACGCTGTTGCAAATGGACAAGCTTAAGATTCAGTTTGAGAAAATAGATCTAAATCAACTGACCGAAAGCAACATCAAGCTGCTAACTTCACTTCATTTAAAGGAAATCAAAATCAACAACCTCGTAAGCCCCGGTTTGTATGCATTGGGCGATAGCAACATGATTAACCTGGTGCTGCGAAATCTGCTAACGAATGCCATTAAGTTTTCGGAGGCGGGTCATGTCATTGAAATTGGTGCCACCGAAGACGAATTGAATTACATTGTGTCCGTGAAGGATCAAGGTGTGGGTATTAGCCCCGAGGTACAAAAGCTTCTATTTGAAAAGACCAGCGGGTACAGCACGCGAGGCACCGCCAACGAAAAAGGAACCGGACTCGGGTTGATACTCTGCAAAGAATTTGTAGAACGAAACGGCGGCAAAATCTGGCTGGAAAGCGAACTCGGAAAAGGCAGTACGTTTTACTTCACTCTCAAGAAATTCGCTTAATATTTCTTCCCTCCAAAATTAGCTGGGTCAAATTTCTAAAGCCTGAAGCCTGATATTCGTCCATGCTTCACACCTAAAAGAGATTTGAATACTCATTTCTTTTCTTAATTGGCCCGAATGGCAATCACCGGATCTAAGCGTGCGGCCATGGCAGCGGGTACTATTCCTGCCACTAAACCTATGATCGAGGAAACACCCAACCCCAGAACGATATTTTTAATCGATAGCACCACCACTAAACTTCCAAATGGAGCAAGTGTGAGAAGCCAAACCAAAAACAAGCCTGCGAGACCACCAATCAAACTGAGGAAGATGGATTCAAATAGAAATTGAAACAGAATAAAATAGTTCTTCGCACCTAATGATTTTTGTAATCCGATGATGCTGGTTCTTTCTTTGACAGAAACAAACATGATGTTGGCTATACCAAACCCACCCACCAGCATTGAAAACCCACCGATGATCCAACCCGCTACACCCAGTACATCAAACAAACCACTGATTGCTTTACCAATGGCTTCCGGACGGTTCAATTCAAAGTTATCTTTTTGAGATGGCTTCAGCCCTCTTCTCACGCGCATGGCTCCACGCGCTTCATTTTCTAATTCCACTAATCCGATATCATTGTCAAATCCTTTGAGACCAATGTGCGAGCCCACTTCATTCCAACGGCCGGTTCCGGTTTGATACAACTTACGATACGAATCATAGGGAATGATGCAGCTATAGTCGTTGCTGGTAAAACCCATGAAACTCTCTCCTTCCTTTTTGATTACACCCACAACAGAGAATCGAAGGTTTTTGATTTTCACATAGTTGCCTACCGGGTTTTCAATCTTAGGGAAGAGAGCCTGCGCTACTTCATAGCCAAGCACCACTACATTTCGCCCTCCTTCAACTTCATCAATCGTGAAGTAGCGACCACGATCAATATTTATCTCAAAAACCTTTTCGTAGTCAAGTGATGCACCATTGAGGCGTATTTTGTTGATGCCATTGTTTTGACTTTTAACCGTTACCTCGCCTGTTCCGGCATAAATGGAAACCGTTTGTCCCTTTTTCAAATTCGCTTTCAAGAAGCGATACTCATTGTAAGAGGGGTTCGGGCGCTTGATATAATCTTTCCACCAGTCACGGCTATTTCCACCTGTAAAGGGCCACTTATCGACATAAATCACATTGCTTCCCAAAAAATTGAGACTGTCGCGGATATTTTTTTCTAACGAATCGACCAGTGTTAAAACAGCGATGATGGAAAAAATACCGATGGTAACTCCCAACAGTGATAAAATCGTGCGAAGCAAGTTTGAACGGAGAGCTCTCCAGGCGAAACCTAAACTTTCTAGAATGAGTCGAAATGTAAGCATGGCGTTTTAACGCTGTTTTGTGCGTTTTGGATTAAGAAAACCTATTTTTATTTCAAGTACCAAACAAATCCCTATTTTTGCAACCTTATTTATAAATCCGGAAAAGTACCGGATCTTAAAGCCCGTAAGCTTATGAAATTATCTGAATTCAAATTCGACCTCCCCAACAGCCTTATTGCCAACCATCCAGCCGAAAACAGAGACGAAGCCAGAATGATGGTGTTACACCGAGACAGTGGAAAAATAGAACATAAAATTTTCAAAGACATTGTTAACTATTTTGACGACGGCGATGTAATGGTTGCCAACGACACCCTCGTATTTCCTGCTCGTTTATATGGACGAAAGGAAAAAACCGGTGCAAAAATAGAAGTATTCTTGTTGCGCGAACTCAATGCGGAAATGCATCTGTGGGATGTTTTGGTTGATCCAGCACGGAAAATCAGAGTTGGCAACAAACTGTATTTTGGCGATGGCGATTTAGTAGCTGAAGTCATTGACAATACCACCTCACGAGGAAGAACCATTCGCTTTTTATTTGATGGCGACTCAGCTGCTTTTGATAAAATTGTGGAAACACTGGGCGAAACCCCACTGCCCAAATACATTAAACGCAAAGTTGAGCCTGCCGATAAAGAGCGCTTTCAAACCATCTTTGCAAAACACAAAGGAGCAGTATCTGCCCCTACCGCCGGTATGCACTTTACCAAACAATTGGTGAAGCGCTTGCAATTGAAAGGTGTTGACATGGCGTACGTAACCATGCACATTGGCTTGGGAACCTTCCGCGCTGTTGATGTAGAAGATTTGACGAAGCATAAAATGGATTCAGAAAATTTTATCGTAGGCTCTGAGCCTGTTAAAATTGTGAATCAGGCTTTGGATAACAAAAATCGTGTTTGTTCTATCGGAACGACTACTATGCGCACTCTGGAATCGGCTGTATCTGCCAATAACCGCCTGAAAGAGCGCGAAGGATGGACTGACAAATTCATTTTTCCTCCTTACGAATTTAAGATTTGCAGTGCGATGGTCACTAATTTCCACCAGCCCGAGTCAACCTTGTTGATGATGACAGCAGCCTTTGGTGGTTATGACTTGGTGATGAAAGCCTATGAAACAGCCAAAAAGGAAAAGTATAAATTCCTTACCTATGGCGATGCAATGTTGATTGTATAATCAGCCCTCGCTCTTGATCAGGTAGATGAATGCAGCAATCGCCAATGGGTAAATCAACACGTAAATTACGGTTGGTTTTATAAAGCCAATTAATACCATGATCGGCAAGAGCAGCAACAGAATGCCTGCTATTAAAATAGTTAGCTTGTAGGATGATGCTGATCGATAGATTTGCACCAGACGATACACTAAATAGGTGATAATGGCTGCATTAAACGCTACCAGAAGTATTCGAACCAAACCCATCGCAGTCTTATTTATTAGTAAAGCTAATCAACCAAATTGTTTTTTCTAATTTGCCTTACCCAGAAATAGCATGGTGAACAAAGCTGAATATGTATTGATTGTGGCCGGCGGCAAAGGAACGCGGATAAAAAGTGCGTTGCCCAAGCAATTTATTGAACTGAACGGAAAACCCATTTTGCTTCATACACTCGAGGCTTTTTATCGCTATTCTGAAAAGATTAAAGTAGTGTTGGTATTGCCTGAAGATGACTTTGGCATTTGGCGTTCGATTTGTGAAAAATTTGAATTCACTCGTCCGCTTCACTTACAAAAAGGAGGCGACAGTCGGTTTCAATCGGTAAGGAATGGGTTGAGTTTATTGGAAGGTGAAGGTTTGGTGGCCATTCACGATGGTGTGCGGCCTCTGGTGAGCGCTGATATCATCGGGGCATCGTTTCGGTTGGCGGCAGTGCATCAATCGGCTGTAGCAGCTGTGCGGCTGAAAGAGTCCATACGGATGACGGATCAGGATAACACAAAGGCGATGGATCGCTCGAAATTCCGATTGATACAAACGCCACAAACATTTGATCTTCAACTAATCAAAAAAGCCTACGAAATAAAAGAAGATGCCAGCTTAACTGACGATGCAAGTGTGGCTGAGCGAGCGGGGCATGTCATCTCTTTGTTTGAAGGCAGTTACGAAAATATCAAGATCACTACGCCTGAAGATTTGATTGTAGCGAAGGCGTTGATGGATGGAAATAATGAAAGGTTCTCTTAGTTAATAATACTTGAAGACAATTGGCAGTGTATACCTTTGTTTCACTGGCTTTCCGCGTTGTTTTCCGGGCTTCCATTTTGCCGAATTTAACACAATCCGAATTGCTTCTTCATCACAACCAAAACCTATCCCTTGAACTACTTTCGCATCTGAAATTGTACCATCCGCGCTGATGATAAACTGAACGAAAACCTTTCCTTCGATTCCCTTCTGCCGCGCTTCTTTGGGATATTTCATTTCCTTTTTCACATATTGATAAAAAGCGGGCATTCCGCCTTCTGGGGTAGCTGTCTCTTCTATGACAGTATAGATTGATTCGATCTCCTCAAAAATGACGGGTAACTCAAAATACTGAATGACTTTTAGGCTATTTTGAAGTGCCACATTCCATTTTGAAAATTCATTTGCCCTGTCTTTTAAGGCTCGAAATACGAGATCATTGTCGGGTTGAAGAGAAACGAAATTAGTGGAACCATCCAATTCAACTGAAAATTTCAATTGACTTGATGAATAGGGTAACTTCTTCATGATAGAGTCTACCTTTAAAACACTTGCGACTTTGTTATAAAAATATTGCCAACTTCCGGGATACTCTGCGTTTTTCACTTTTTGCCCTTTTTGATTTTCAGAAATAGATGTGTCCATGTACACTGGTGGCAAATCGGTCAATTCAAATCTTGTTAGATAGATTGGAACTAGTTTTTGAAATTCCTTATCCATTTTTATAAGAATGCGATTTGTTGATGGAATTTCTCCGGTTAGCGTTTGATAACTGATATGTGAGAACGTTAAGCTCGATTTATCGACTGGAATTGAGAACTTAAAATAACCCTGTTGGTTGGTGGATGTTTCAATCGTAGTTCCGGCAACTATTACTTGAGCACCATGGATGGGTTTTTGGCTCTCTCGATCTACAATTCGACCCAAGACTTCCTTTTCCTGAGCTTGGAGAAGAAATGGGTAAATCCAAAGAAGTAAAAACAATATTCTTACGGTCATATAGTCGAATTAAAAGCAATCAAGTCAACAAAATTAAACCCAAAACAGCAACTGCAGAGTATTCAACATAAGTGTTTTTACACAATGAACAAAATCGGGTTCAATTTGAATACATAAAAAAAGCCCCGACCAGCAGGGCTTCTGAGTTACTTACTTAGAATGGATTGCGTGTGTTAGTACTCGTCTTCGTTGAAGAAGAAGTCTTCTTTTGTGGGGTAATCGGGCCAAATCTCTTCGATACTCTCGTAGGGCTGACCATCATCTTCCAACTCTTGCAAATTTTCAACTACCTCGAGCGGAGCACCGGAGCGAATAGAAAAATCGATCAACTCATCCTTTGTTGCAGGCCAAGGAGCATCTTCCAAATACGAAGCTAATTCAAGTGTCCAGTACATATTTTTCTCCTTTTAATTTTCCGCAAAAATAGAATTAATTAGACCATAGTCAATAGGTGACTGTGCATGATTGCTGTTAAATAAAAGTAACCACTCTCTGTCTTATTTCTGAAATACCTAAACTGTGGACTATTGAGTTAAAAAAGCCATATTTGTCCTCCCAAATTGAATCATTACCACTTATGGCTGACGAAAAAATAATTTTCTCGATGGCTGGTGTAAACAAGATTTACCCGCCCCAAAAACAAGTTTTAAAGAATATCTATCTCTCTTTCTTTTACGGAGCCAAAATTGGTGTGCTCGGTTTAAACGGATCGGGAAAATCTTCTTTGCTGCGCATTATCGCGGGCATCGATAAAGAATTTCAGGGCGAAGTGGTTTCTGATTTAAGTTTTACGGTGGGGCTGCTGGAGCAAGAGCCCCAATTGGACAAATCGAAGACTGTACGCGAAATTGTGGAAGAAGGCGTGAAGGAAACGGTTGCTCTGTTGAAAGAATTTGAAGCGATTAATGAAAAGTTCGGCGATCCGGCGGTTTTGGAAAACCCCGATGCCATGGATAAACTGATTGCGAAACAAGGAGAGGTTCAGGAAAAGCTGGATGCCATTGGTGCGTGGGAGTTGGATAGCAAACTGGATCGTGCGATGGATGCGCTGCGGTGCCCGCCATCGGATGCAAAAATTGAAGTACTATCGGGTGGCGAGAAAAGACGGGTGGCTTTGTGCCGCCTGTTGTTGCAAGAGCCGGATGTGCTTTTATTGGATGAACCTACCAACCACTTGGATGCTGAGTCGGTGTATTGGCTGGAGCAACACTTGAAGCAATATAAGGGAACGGTGATTGCCGTGACCCACGATCGTTATTTCTTAGATAATGTGGCGGGTTGGATTTTGGAACTTGATCGTGGCGAGGGAATTCCGTGGAAGGGTAATTATTCGAGCTGGTTGGATCAAAAACAAAAACGATTAGCGCAAGAAGAAAAATCTGAATCGAAGCGACAAAAAGCGTTGGAGCGTGAATTGGAGTGGGTGCGCATGAATCCAAAAGGTCGCCAGGCAAAAGGAAAGGCACGCTTGAGCAACTATGAAAAGTTGATCAGTCAGGAAACCAAAGAACGCGAAGAAAAACTGGAGTTGTTTATTCCGCCCGGTCCACGGTTGGGCAATAAGGTGATTGAAGCAACGGGTGTTTCCAAAGCATATGGTGATAAGCTGTTGTATGAAAATTTAACATTCTCATTGCCGCCGGCGGGTATTGTTGGAATTATAGGACCGAACGGTGCCGGTAAAACCACACTCTTTAAAATGATTACGGGTGCAGAGAAACCCGATGCCGGAACATTTTCGGTAGGCGAAACAGTGAAGTTCGCGTATGTAGATCAGGAACACGATGATTTGAAACCGGAGGACACGGTGTTTCAGGCGATCACCGGAGGAAGTGATTTGATTTTGGTGGGTGGCAAAGAAATTAACTCACGTGCTTATGTAAGCAAATTCAACTTCAGCGGTACGGATCAATCTAAAAAAGTAAAAGAACTATCGGGCGGTATGCGCAACCGCGCTCACCTTGCCATTGCGCTCAAACAAGGTGGCAACTTGTTGTTGTTAGATGAGCCGACCAACGATTTGGATGTGAACACACTGCGTTCATTAGAGGAAGCGCTCGAAAACTTTGGAGGCTGTGCGGTGATTATCTCTCACGATCGTTGGTTTTTAGATCGCGTGTGTACACACATTTTGGCGTTCGAGGGTGACTCACAAGTATTTTGGTTTGAAGGCAGCTTCAGCGAATACGAAGAAAACAAACGCAAGCGCTTAGGCGATGAGCAACCGAAGCGAATTAAGTATAAGAAACTGGTGAAGTAATTTCTATGTCAATTCGAGTAATCATTTTGTTTTTTTTTGTTGCATCTGCTTTAGAAGCAAGTGCTCAAAAAATCCAAATTATTAGTCCATATGAAAGGGGCACGCTTGAAAATGGCAAACCGATAGGCAAATGGGAGTTTTCTGATTCTGTTGGAATAACCTCCTTTACGCTAGATCATACAAGTGGCAACCTAACCTTTGCTAAAAAGGACACCTCAACTTATTTGATTAAGCTTGGTGACTCCTGGCAGAGGCGCAAACTAGATTCTCCATGCCGATTTTATGGCAGTTACACTACGCTATTTAGTTATTACATTCGAGAGCTCCCAACTTTCTTTTCCTTGGATAGAATAATTTGGTTAGTATTCGATGTTAATGAATCAGGTTATGCCGAATCACCTGCCATTATGGGAACTGTAACAAGCTCCGATAAAAAAAGAATTTTAGATGTTTTTGGCAACGCACCTAACACGTGGATACCTGGAGTTTTGGATGGGAAAAATGTTAGATCACGGTTCTGCATTCCAATTTTCACTTGCATTGACGAGTGTGTAGAAATAAAGAAAATACTGTATGAGCGATCGAATGAACTTGGGAAGTCACTTTTTCCAATCGGTGATAAAGAATATAAAAAGACGAAGCCGAACTATAAGTCCATGCGAATTGCTGATCTGTATTTTGCAACGAACCAAATAATCTGGTCAAAAGATGATTCGCAAATTCTAATAAAAGTTAAATCTCAAAACGGTTCTTATACGAACGTTATAAATTCGCAGACTTACCAAATTGAAAAAAAGCTAATGGGCAATGAGCCCTATTTGGTTAAATGTTTATCCAATGATTGCAAACAACTTCTCATTAATTATTCCCCATTTCTCGAATGGGATCTAGTCGCAGAATACTCCATTCCCAACTCTACATTTAAGGTTCTCTCTGACCGACATGATATTTTGCCGATTGCCAATAGTACAGGCGAGAAAATTTGCATTGCCCGTAGAGAAAATCATGCGCAACAATTGGTTGTAATTGATAAAGGGAAAGGTACGGTAAACTACTCTGAGCATTTCACTGAATCAGAAGTTAAGCCATTGGAGTGGATTGATGATTTTAGGATAATTTGTAGCGTGGGTAATGCCTCGTTTGCGTTCAATCAACTTGAAATATTTGATATTCAAACTAAGAGTAGGACAAAACTCCCGGTGAAAAATGCCGAATTTGTTTCGCTTTCCCCGGATCATGATAAGATCCTTGTCAAGGAAAAAGATCCTACATTAGCATTGAACTCAAAACTGGTAATAATCGATGTGCAAAATTATACCCCGATTAGTTTGTTCAAATCCTTTAAGGCAATCTCAAGCGCATATTGGTTAGCAGGCTCAGACCGCATACTTTATTCTACTGAAAATAAATCGAAGGTTATAGATCTTAAAACCGGCAATGAAGAGGTTGTGAATAAAATCAGTCATCCATTCGTTTCACATGATGGCAAAAAAATTGTTTATGCCACCCGAAATGGAAAGTTTTTCATTTCTGATCTGAATGGCGATAACCCGCATGAGATTATTGATGCGCCTATTGACTAACCGGTAGTTAAGGTTTGTTATTCCAAATATTCATTATACCATCGGCTAGTTCAATACTTCCAAAAAAGATACCTGCCCCCAACGTTACATTTTTAGCAGATAGTTTCCCCAACGCATACGGAAAACCGGCTACGGTTGCATAACTGATAAAAGGTGCTGCCAGAAGTGTTATCAAAATGAGTGCATACACATTGCCTATGAAAAATGATGGAAGGAGTACCATGAAGGCGCCAGCCAACCCATATTGCAAACTCTTCTCTGTGCCTATTCGATCTACCAACTTAGAAAAGGGCCACGCAGCGAGCGCGGCAACCACCAACCCAAATGAAATCACCATCGAACCGGAAATTGCAATTTGAATCCCATCCTGACGCATGGATTCAAACACGTTTTCCATTTTCTGTGGGAGATAATTCTTAAACAAAGCCGTGGCTAAACCCAGTACGAGTCCTGCAGCTAACACTAGAAAAAAATCAGTTTGTGTGTTCTTCGTTTCGTGGTATTCACGTACCAAAGACAAGGAGCGTGTATTTGTTTTGAAAAAATAACCGGTGACAATAAGAAGCACACCGCCAAGTGCGAACGTAGACACGGGGCCGATGGTATCAACAAAACCAACAATTAATGGTTCGAAGGCGTACAGCAATTCGGTTGTGATAACCATCATCGCCATAGCTGCCGGCAATTCCTTAGCGGGTGCAAATAATTCGAGCATGGAGTTGGCCGGGCTGTGGAATATGTTCATGGATATTAACCACACCACAATCATGAAAGGCAAAGCAGAAGTGAGGTTGATGGTAGTGGCTGTGCCAATGGTAAATGCCACACACATAAACACCATAGCGGTAACACTAATGCCGACAGTGAAAACAACAAATCGATTGCCGCCTGATTGAATTACCCGATCGGCAATTATACCTGCCAATGGAGGTATGAACACCAGAATGAGCGCTTGTGCAATTACCAGAAAAAAAGAAAGTTCTTGAAAATGAAAAATTTCCAAAACCTTGGGTTGGTAATTGTGATAGGCTATCCAACTTATAACAATGGCCGCGTTGAGCGCCATTAAACTGTAAATCTGCTTCCAGTTTGCAGTGGTTGTTTTGGGTGTATTCATACTATTTGTCTTAACTAATCATATCTACGTAAATTACTCTTCGTTTGGATTTCTGCGAATCCTTAATTTACAGATAAATCAATTAACAAACATGAAATCGCCCGTAAGAAGTCGTTTGGTCAGCGAGTTGTTAAGGCTAGACAATACCTCACCTGCTACGGGATGCCATGCTACCCTTAAAAAACAAATTATTTACACATGAAAGCACTGCTCACTATTTTCTTATTATTTCTTTCCAACGCTTTTATGACTGTGGCGTGGTATGGTCATTTAAAGTTTAAAGAAATGAGTTGGAGTCAGAATTTAGGATTAGTTGCTATCATTTTGATCAGTTGGGGCATTGCTCTATTCGAATATATTTTACAAGTGCCCGCCAATCGGATTGGATTTAAAAGTTACGGAGGTCCTTTCTCTTTGTTGGAGTTGAAGGTTATTCAAGAGGTGATTGCGCTGGCAGTATTTGTCATCTTTTCGTTGATTGTGTTTAAAACCGAAACGTTTCGGTGGAACCATCTGATCGGGTTTGTATTTTTGGTGCTAGCCGTGTATTTCATCTTTAAGAAGTGAAAATCATTTTGATTGCTTCTTATAATAGGGCTTTCGAAAAAAAATTAAAAGTTAAACTCAGAATTACAACGATTTGAAAGAAGAAGATCTAAAAAAATATATCTCGTGGATTGATGAATACAAATCGTTTTCAGTGATTCGAGAAGATTTGCTCAAACAAGGTGTGCCTGCAGAATCCATCAAAGACATCTTACAAGCTATTGATGATTTTCAATCACAAAAAAAACTTCAAAAATTGAATCGTACACAGGGTTCGCAATGGATTATTGCTGGAATTATTCTAGGTACAGTTTCCCTTGCATTATTTCTGAGTGGTTCTATTCCCTTTATGATTTTATCCTATTCTGGTTTTGTATCCAGTGTAGGCATGATTGTTTATGGTACCCGAAAACGAAAGGAAATACCCATCATAGAAATCAAAAGCTACCGAGAGTCATTCAAAGAACGAACGGGCAGCAACGGAATGCAAAACAATCCCGGAATTTATTGAACTGGAAATTATCTCTGCTATAAAAGAAGCAAAGGCGTCTGACCGCTATACTCGCTTAGCATACAGCGGTCTGACGCCTGATTACATTCGATTACTTACTAAACAATTCTACGCTTCATCGCCGTACCACTTAATGTTTTTCGAGAAATACATGATCAAGCCAATGATAATGAACAAACCAACACTACCCAACAGTAAAGAGTAATCTTGTAACTGAATGATTACAAACACAAAAGCATAAAAGAAAAAGAGTAACCCCGCCAATACACCTGAAAGTTTGCGCACATCAAAAAAACTGAATGAATACAAACTGATCAGAGTGATTGTGGCTATCGATGCGATCAGATAGGCAGCATCAAAACCTACATGCTCAGAGAACGAAAGAAGTAGCGAATAATAGATGATGAGGGCTGCGCCTACCAAAATAAATTGAAATGGATGAATGCGAACTTTGCGCATAATCTCCACCATGAAGAGTGCCACGAAAGTGAGAAGGATTACCAGCGCACCATACTTGGCTGTGCGCATGCTTTTTTGATACTGCCCTACCGGAATCAACAACTTTACACCAAATTCAGAACCTGAAAACCGTTGCCCCTCTCCGACCCATTGCTGTGCAAATGGACGGTTGTAATGCAGCACATTCCACTGTGCCGTAAAACCTTGTTCACTCACATCGCGCATGGATGTGGCAAAATTTCCTGTAAAGCTCGGGTTTGGCCATGCACCTGCCAACGACACTTTCGTTGTCTTTCCGGTAGGCACAAAACAAAGCAGTGTACTTCCCTTCAACGCCAGGGAAATGGTTACATCCTTTTGAAAATCAGAAGCAGATTTCCACGACAGAGGTGCCGTAATTCCGTTCTGCGTTAAATGTGTCGCGCGATTTTCATCAGAATATTCCTCTTCTGTTACCATACTTGATTCCGGTTTGAATTGTGTTGAAACTCCAATTTGACTGGATGGCTCAGAAACCACTTCCGCTCCTCCGATTTTGATAGTAGGATTCACACTAATACCACGCAAATCATTAATTCCAAGTACCATATAGGCTTCTTGCCAGAGCACATCTTCCGGAGCAACGCGAAGTTTTGAAAAATCCGGCATAGCAAATGTGCTCTGCATCTCCAGATTAGCTTCATATACAGCCGCTTCAAAAATACCACGATGAAGTTTTTGTGGTTTCACCTTGCCGGAAGTGGTGAGATGATCGGGAAGAAAAAATGCTTTCTCCTTCCACTCACGTGTTTCGGTACCATCTTTACCTTTGTCAATTTTTTCACGTTTTAAAAATGGAATCACCAGTACTGGTCCGGATATGGTTTGTTCACCCGACCATTTATCCGAAATTTCATCGACTACCGATTCGGCACGTTTTTGCCTTTCTGCGATGAGCGATTCAATCCACGATGCCGGAATCAATAAGATCAGCAGTAAAAAACCAATGGATAGAAGTTTGATGGTAACTGATTCTTTGATCCACAGGTTTATGCGTTCAAACAAGTTGGTAGGTGATGTTTCCATATTTTTTAGTTTAATTAAAAGTACTTTTCATTTAAAAGTAAAAGGGTAAAAAAATTATTTTCTCTGTTGTTTAATTAACTCTTCGAGCGCATCGAGGTGTTTTTTAAAAGCTGCGCGCCCGCGTTCCGTAATTTTGTAGCGCGTATTGGGCTTGCGTTCAATAAACGATTTTGTTACGGACAAATACTTTTCACGCTCGAGTGCTTTGATGTGCGTGGCTAGATTACCATCGGTTGCGTCCAACAATTCCTTTAACTCATTAAAGTCATACGACTCGTTGGCGGCCAATACCGATATGATCTGCAAGCGCAGTCGGTGCTCCAAAATTTTATCTAAATTTTCAAACGGATTTTTCACAGGCGCTTAGTGTCGATCGTACTTGTTATACATCAGGCTTCCGTAAATAATGTGAAGCACGCCAAATCCAAAGGCCCAAAAAAACAATGCATAGCCGGGCCAAACAATGGCTAACATTCCGATCAGCAGTTCGGTGTATCCGAGGTATCGCACTTCTTCAAACAAACTGGAACTGGCATTGATCAGTGCTAAGCCGTAGAATGTTAATACTGCACCTCCTACCATATTAAAGTAGCCATGATAAAGCAACACCAAGGTAAAAAAACCGCCGGTAGCTAAGGGTATGGCCAAGTTGAGTAAGAGCCTGCGACTGGTGGCATTCCAAATGGTGGTGCCCAGTTTCTTTGCTTTGCGTTGGCTAAACCACCATCCAGTTGCCAACGAGGCTACCAACACAATGATGGCAGTTATTAAAAGACTCTGCACGATAGGAATCGTTCCACGGTAATACTCTACCGATTGTAGTGCCGCGCCTGAATAAATTTGCAGATATGCATAGGCTGCACCTAAAAGCGCATAAATGCCTGCCAAAATACCTGATAATCCGCTCAATGAAACAAATTTCACAGATCGCTCCATTAATTTCCGAATGGATTCGATATCACTTTGAGCCGTTTCTTTATGCATATAAAAGTACTTTTAATTACAAAGCTAACATACGAATCGGGTTAAACAAGGTTTATTTTACCCTAAAATTTTTATTCTGATTTTGATAATTGTGCCACAAAGCCTTAATATTGCACCTCCAAATTCCTCCTTAGCTCAGCTGGTTAGAGCATCTGACTGTTAATCAGAGGGTCCTTGGTTCAAGTCCAAGAGGAGGAGCCCGATAAAAAGACACCGCTTTTGTGGTGTCTTTTTTGTTTTCACCGTTATTGATCTACAGTATCCTTCAACATTCGCATGGTTATAGCCCGCTGGGTCATTTTGGTAGTGTGTAGTTGGAGTGTTCACACTCTAGCTGCGCAGCCTGAACCGGTGACGAAGCAAACCGATCTAATAGAAATCGTCAGTAAAACTTTTAAGATTTCGCGCAAGCCGAAACCACCGGACAGCAAACCCGTTTCTTTTTCGGTTATTCCAATCGCTACCGCCAACTCGGGTGGTAAACAAATATTAGTTTCTTCGTTTAATGCAGCGTTTGTGCTCGGCAAAGATGAGAATACAAACTACTCGAGCGTGTTCTTTCTTCCGTACACCGATTTTGATGAGAATAAAGGATTTGGATTAAAGTACAATTTGTTTACGCCACGTAATACGTGGAACTTACCGGGCGAACTACGCATTAGTAATTTGACAGAGTATTCGTATGGCCTGGGTAGTAGTTCCACAAACTCCGATCGCTTTCGCATTAACTTCAACAATTTCCGTTTCAACTTTCTGGCCAACCACCGTATTTATAAAGCTGTCTATGGTGGTATGGGGCTGAGCTTTGACCGGAATTTCAGCGTTGCTGTATTTGAAGTGCCTACAACACCCGGGGAATATGAAAAGTATGGAATCGGCACACAGCCCTCCTACTCCGCCACTGGAATTGTATTCAACTTACTTCACGACAATCGAAAAAACTCCATCAATCCCAATGATGGTCTTTACTTGCAGGCGGTACTGCGCGTCAATCCTGCCTGGCTTGCCAACGATAATTTATGGTCATCGATTTATCTGGATGGCAGGCGCTACTTTCGGTTGGATCATCCGAAACGAAGAATCATAGCCGTGTCGGCTTTTTACTGGGGTTCTTTTGGGCGAACGCCTTATTTCAATTTACCGGGCACGCAGTTAGAATTAAGCGGCCGGTCAGGAAGAGGTTATGCAACTGCCCGCTTTCGCGGAAAGCAAATGTTTTACCTGGAAGGTGAGTATCGATTTGATTTGAGTAGAAACGGATTGTTTGGAGGCGTTACATTTCTAAATTTTCAATCGCTTACAGATGTGAACAATAACTACGGAGGATTGAATGCTGCCATCGGTGCCGGGGCTCGAATCAAGTTCAACAAAAACTCCGGAACCAACCTTGCCATCGACTTTGGACTAGCACCTGATTCTTTTCAAGTGTACATTGGATTGGGCGAATTTTTCTAACTCTCAGAAAAGTTTTAGTTGCGATTCAGCAACCTGTGATTTTCGCTTCACTCGAGGCGAAGACATGTTGGAAGACACAGTAAATACTTCCGTTTCTTCATTGCGGGGCGCTATAATGATCTGCGTTTCGCCTGCCACACTTTTAAAAAGTGCTTCGGCAATCTCGGGTGTATTGTTATTTTTCGACAGATGCGAAAGAAACAAATGCGACATGAACAGAGGTCGGTGTGTGAGAAATAATTGCAACGCTTCTTTGTTTGATAAATGCCCTAACCCACCGCGGATACGGTTTTTTAAATGCATGGGGTAGTCTCCATTCATCAACATTTCCTCGTCATAATTCGATTCTAAAAAAGCTGCATGGCACAACTTAAAATTGGCAATCAGGTTATCGCACACACGGCCGGAGTCGGTAAATACACCCACCGTAACAGATCCGTCAGAAATTAAAAAACTGTGAGGGTCGTTAGCATCATGAAATTTGGGAACGGGTATGATTTCCAATTCTCCAATTTGAATCGGTTGGTAGGCTTGAAAATGAATAGCAGTGCCTTCGCACCAACCCAGCAAGGGATGATTGCGAGTTGCCTTGGTAATGTACACTGGAATTTTATGTTTCTTCACCAACTTCAGTAGTCCGTTGATGTGATCGGCATGTTCATGTGTGATTAAAATGGCCTTCACTTTTTTTAGAGAAAGCTCCAATCGTTTCATTCTGCGTTCTGTTTCTCGACATGAAATGCCGGCATCAATTAGCACTGCTTCGGTTTCGTTGCCAATGTAATAGCAGTTGCCATTGCTGCCGGAGTTTAAAGATGCTACCTGAAGGGCCATGATGGTGCGAAGGTAAACTAAATTTTATCAACACGAAGTATGCTGTTGTCAGTTGCTGGATGAAGCGATTTTACTAAAATAAACAATCAACGTGTAGTGTTTTTTTGATTGATGTAAAGTTTTGCACCCTGATAAAGAAGGCAGATTATTTTCCATTAGCTTCTTTCTTTTTGTTCAGAAGAGCAATAGGCAAAAACCAAAGAGGTCGGTATTTAGTTACACCGACCTCTTTTTAATGATTTGATTGCTTTTATTTTTTTGATTGCAAAAACTCAGTGAAGTCGTCTTTGGTAAGCAGGAAAGTGAACACATCGTGCAAGGTGTAGTAATCGTCTTTGTCATCGGTAAGGTCGTAGGCAAATTTTACGAATTCCAGTTTCTGATCTTCGAACGAGAATAATTCAGCGATGCCCCTGATTTGATTGAGTGATACACATTTATTTTTCAGTGCCAACTTTGCCGTGGCCATTTTCTGATCGCGGAAAGCCTGACTATTAATTGCTTTTTTTGCGTCGTTCATCTGCTTTTCGGTTAAGCTACAATTCACCACTTCTACTGGAGTTGTGGGAATAGACGGAGTGATTTCCGTTGGTGCAGTGCCGTTTACCGGAATCAATTTGAATTGTTGTGCGGTAGATCCATTGCGCTGCGCCAGTGGCAGATTGGAACGTGTTACATCATGATTTAAAGCCTTTCCATTAGTTCGCGATACAATGGTGTAATACCCATTGCTTGTTGACTCAATGAGCCATTGTTGATTGAGTTGGCCATTGCCGGAGGAGGTCACCGCCTCGGCCTTATCAACATACTGATCGAGGAATAAATTATTGAGCTTCGAAAGAATATGCACGTAGCCGTCACCTGCGGGTGCAATTTCCCATTGCTGGCTTTCTTTGGCACTGGCATCCAACAGAACGATAGGGCCATTCACAACAGCCTGATCAAAAAATTTATTGTTTGTGCTCGTCACGATATAATACGTGCCCGAGGTGATTTCTGATTGAGTTGCTTGTGGCACGACAACCGTTGGCTTTGGGGACTCAACAATTTTAATGGATGAAATACGGTCGTTAAATGTGAAGTTTCCGTTGGCGATGGTCCAGTCTTTTGTCAGCGTCATCGAAGCGCCTTTTTGTTGCGCATGTTCGTAGACAATAATCTTGTAGCCTGCAGGTACTTTGATTGAGCTGATGCGGTCATTCCATTCAGGATTCATTGACGTATCCCAATTGCCGGTGATGGTAAATGAAGCACCACCAAATCGTTCATGTTCGAAAAGCGTAACTGGAAGAACAGGTACCACTACAGATGGAATGTTCTTGGGTTGCTCTGGAACGACCGGTGGCATAGTCTCCACCATTTTACCATACACTTCAATTTCATCCAAATGAAGCGCATTTAAGTCGCGGAGTTGCAGACGAACATAGCGAGCGAGGTATTCTTGTTCGTCTAAGAAAATTCGAAGCGGTTCATTGTCTTTGATTCCTCCAAATGTGGTGTTGCTTAGATTTGCCACATTCACATAGTTAACTCCATCTACCGAAATTGCTACAGCCAAGGTTTCGGCTCGTTCCGCACAACAATCTTGCCGATTGAATACAAATATTTTTTCCAATTTCGCGACACCACCTAAATCTACCTGCCACCATGGATCTTGTTCGCTTGCCGTGTGAAATCCAAAGAGTCCGTTTTTAACACCATCGACTCCACCTTGCGCATCGTTATCGTGTGAGTAAGGACTCGTGCTACTTTGTTCAGCCGGTTTGCCCAATGCTAAGTTGGCGAGTTGCGCCATTACTCCATAGACTTCTACTTCATCTAAATGCAGTGCGTTGCGTTCATTCAATTGCAATCGTACAAAACGTGCTTTCTTAAATCGCAACGGCACGGTAAGCGGCTTCTGATCTTTCGCTCCACCAAAGATAGAACCGTTGTGCTGGTAGGCGTTTTCAAAATTAACGCCATCGGTAGATAGAAAAACCTGAATGGTGCGGGCACGTTCGGTACAGCAATCTTGTCGATTGTAAATGACCACCTTTTCAATGGCGATTTCCATTCCTAAGTCAACCTGCCACCATGGGTTGTCTTCGCGTTGCGTGTGAAAACCATAGGCTCCGTTTTTAATGCCGTCCACAGCACCACCCGGAAATTTAAGTCCACCCACCTCCGTAAAGCTGCTGGAGGTGGCTCTTTTTTTTAATGCAAAATTTTCAATTTGTGCGAAAGTGACATTCCACCAGAGCAGTGAAATGGAGAGAAGTAAAAAGCGTTTGTTCATGATGGGGTAAGGTTTGGGGTATTTGGTTCATCAATTTAATGAATAAACATGAACCGTGCCAGAAATGCCCCATATCCCTTACCTGTTTGCGTCCTCGCCGTGTAAGAAGCTGTAACTACTTCTTAAACTTATTCATCAACGCAGCCATTTTCTCTTCCATCGATTCTACTTTTTCTTCGCGACGGGGTGCAGGTTTCGATTTTGTAAAACCGGCTGATGGTTTTGATTTATCGGTTTCTTTTGATCCGGTAGAAGGTGAAGCAAATGGATCACTCTTCATAGACAACGCTATTCGTTTCCGTGCGACATCTACCTCCACTACTGTTACTTTTACCTTTTGCTGAACAGCCACCACCTGATTGGGATCTTTGATAAACCGATCGGACAGATGGCTGATGTGTACAAGTCCGTCCTGATGAACACCCACATCGACAAACGCGCCAAAGTTGGTTACGTTGGTAACTATGCCCGGCAAGACCATTCCTACTTTCAAATCTTTGATTTCGTGAACGCCTTCTTCAAAGCTGAAGACTTCAAATTTCTCGCGCGGATCGCGTCCCGGTTTTTCTAATTCAGCAAGAATATCCGCCAGCGTAGGCAACCCTACTGTGTCGCTCACATACTTTTTTAAATCAAGTTTTTTGCGAAGCTCGGCACTGGTCATCAAATCTTTTACAGTGCATCCAAGATCTTTGGCGAACTTCTCTACCAACTCATATCGCTCCGGGTGAACTGCGCTGGCATCTAATGGATTTGGAGCTTCGTGAATGCGTAAGAAGCCTGCGCATTGTTCAAATGCCTTGTCGCCCAGGCGCGGCACTTTTTGCAATTCGTGTCGACTTTTAAATGGCCCGTTTTGCGTGCGGAATTCTACAATTCCTTTGGCTAATTGCGGGCCGAGGCCGGACACATACGATAACAATTCTTTGCTGGCCGTATTCACTTCTACACCTACCGAGTTAACACAACTCATCACCACATCATCGAGGCCGGCTTTTAGTTTTGTTTGATCTACATCGTGTTGATACTGCCCCACTCCGATTGACTTCGGATCGATCTTTACCAATTCAGCCAGTGGATCGGTGAGGCGTCTGCCGATTGACACTGCGCCCCGCACGGTGACATCATGATTTGGAAATTCTTCACGCGCCACATCGGATGCAGAATAAACCGATGCGCCACTTTCATTAACCATCACAATCAAGATTTCTTTCGGTAAGCCAATGTTTTTCACGAAGCTCTCAGTTTCACGGCTGGCTGTGCCATTGCCAATAGCGATGGCCTCAATTTTAAAACGATCACACAAGCCCAGCACGATGGTAGCTGATTGAGTGGTTTGACGCTGTGGTTCGAGTGGATAAATGACTGTATCGAAGAGTAATTCACCTTGCGCACCTAAGCAAACCAATTTAATGCCGCTGCGGAAACCAGGGTCGAGCGCCAACACTCGTTTTTGTCCGAGTGGTGATGCCAGCAATAATTTTTTCAGGTTGGCTGAAAATACTTTAATGGCTTCGGCATCGGCTTGCATTTTTGACTCCAGTCGTACTTCACTTTCCAACGTTGGTTTCAACAATCGCTTGTAGCAATCTTTAATGGCCAATCGCACCTGGTCGGCAGCTACTGAATTTCCTTTCACAAACTGTCCTTCCAATGATTGAATGACCGTTTCTTCCTCCGGTGCAATATCCAACATGATGAATCCTTCTTTCTCGGCTCTGCGCATGGCCAACAAACGATGCGAAGGTGTTTTTTTGATGGGCTCCTTCCAGTCAAAGTAATCTTTAAATTTCTGGGCTTCCTCGTTTTCTGCTTTTGATTTGATTACTGTAGAATGAATGACTCCATCGCGCCAGAAAAGGTCGCGAACATTTTTTCGTGCTTCCTGATTTTCGCTTACCATTTCAGCAATGATGTCGCGCGCTCCATCCAATGCCTCTTGTGCATTGGCAACACCTAACTCTGTGTTTACAAATGTGTTGGCTTCGTCTTCGACATTGAAGTTACTTTGTTCAAAAATTTTCAGTGCTAATGGTTCGAGGCCTTTCTCTTTCGCAGCCGTTGCGCGTGTTTTCCGTTTTGGTTTATAGGGCAAATAAATATCTTCTACTTCGGCGAGAGTCTCCGCTTCTTCTATGGCTTTGGCCAGTGCCGGCGTTAATTTTTCTTGTTTCTCAATAGATTTGAGCACTGCTTCTTTTCGCTTGTCCAATTCGGCTAGTTGCTCGTGCCGATCGCGAATGGAAGTGAGCATGACTTCATCAAGGCTTCCGGTTGCTTCTTTGCGATAGCGTGCCATGAAAGGAATGGTGGCACCTTCGGCCAATAAGTTGACAACTGTCTCAACCTGAGACACTGCTAGTTTCAATTCTGCTGCAATACGAGCGATGTTTTTTTCCATTGATAATCCTTTTTCAGGGCGACAAAAATAAGACTTCGTAGCAGTAAAAAAACAGATGCCGTCCATTAAACTTTTAAAATGAAATTGAATAGATAACCAACGCGAGCCATTTTTTCGATAAAATAAACTTCTTTCAGGCTTTTCAAATAATAGTAGTTTTGCGGCACTAAAACCAAAATAACCCATGAAAACCCCTCGTTTATTGTTGGCAGCTCTATTTGTAGCAAGCCTTGTATTAATTGATTCGTGTAAAAGCGATGATCCTTCTCCTATTACTTATGTTTTGATTTCCGGAAACAGAACCACTGGTAAGTTCTATTCTGTAAACGAAACCACTGGTGCCACCAAAGAAATTTTTACACCAACATCTAATGGTGCTACCTTAACAGAAGTTAGAGCAGTCGTTTATCATCCAAAAAAGAATCTGTTCTATTTTGCTCAAAATTCGACAGCACTCGGTGTAAACAATGTGTTAGGAAATCTCTACAGCATGAATCCAACAACCAAAGTCGCTACTCTCATCAATGATAATACCACTTCAAAATTGATTTACGCGATAGCAAACTGGTCCATCGCTAAAGATGATAGTCTGGTAGGTCTAGGTTATTTAAGAACTGGATCTGGCTCTTCCATCGTTAAGTTTGGAACAGATGGAAAACAAACCGCCAAAGTCGTAACCTCTAATTTCTGTTGTGGAATGGGCATGCTCTATGATTCAAAAACCAATAAATTCACACTTTCAAATGACGGTGCATATGCCAATAAAGTTTACGTCAATGAAATGGATGGTGCCACTGGTGTTCTTTCAAATGAAAAAATAATTACAACTTTCAGTGGGTTTCCAGAAGATTTTTCTGTTTCCTCTAATTTATACTTAAAGGCTATGGCGCAAAACGGAAGTACCGCTACAATCTATGGATTACTGTATAATTCTATCCCTGCAAGTAGAAAAACATACTTTGTAAAAATTGATTTGACCGCTAAATCAATGACTTACATTTCAACTATTGGTGCCGATAACAATAACCAATACAATAACCTGACGTATGTTCCTAGTACTTCATTCTAATTGAATTAGACAGAAACAAGTGAAGGGATGGCACAAATGCTATCCCTTTTTGTTTTTATCTATCAATAAAAAGCGCCCTGTTGATTGCTCAGCAGGGCGCTTTGTTATTTAGAATAAAGATAGACTACGTAGCCCAAGTACGTCCGTTGCCTGCTTCTTTTAATGGGATACAACCTTTGTATGCTCCCGGAACAGCTTCATATTGAAGTACATTTTCGGCACCTACTTGTGTACTGAAATATCCTAACATGGTTAGTTCTTTTGCCATCAAAATAAAAGGTCGCTTTGCAGCCCAATTTTTTTTCCGCTCTTCAATGGCAGCTTCCAATGACTTTTTAATGTGCGCTACCTGATCTTCCGGTGTGCAATAAATAAAGCTATCTCCGTGCGTTTTTTTTGCTTCTTCATCAAAAGCTATCAAGCCTGTTTTAAAACGCTCCTGATCTTCTGGTTTGTAACACTCATTCAACATTTTGTCAATAAAATTAGGCACGCCCAATTCTTTTGCACCGGGTGTGTCTGTCTTTGGCAAAATGATATCCGCCAGTTCGCTCACCAGTCGAGCCTCATCTTCATTGAAGAACACCGGCTTATAGTTGAGGTCGGGTGTTGCTTTACAGCCATTCAATATTCCCGCCATAGCGGAAGCAGAAACCGCCGCGCCTAAAAAGAGAGCTGTTTTTCGCAATGCTTCTCTTCGATCGATTAATTGGTTCATAACTTTCGTTTTTAATCGTTTATAAATTTCCTTTTTTCAATTCGCTTACCGCATAATCGGCTGCACGAGCGGTAAACGCCAGATAGGTAAGTGATGGGTTTACACAAGCTGCTGAAGTCATGAATGATCCATCGGTTACAAACACATTCTTACACGCGTGTACTTGGTTCCACTTATTCAGCACAGAAGTTTTAGGGTCTTTACCCATCCGTGCCGTGCCCATCTCATGAATACCTAAGCCAAGGCCGGTTTCATTATCGTACGTATGGATATTTTTTACACCGGCCGCTTCCAACATTTCAGCCGCATCGGCTTTCATATCTACGCGCATTTTCTTTTCGTTCTCTTTAAAGCCAGCATCGAAAAGTAGTGTGGGCAATCCGTTGATGTCTTTTTTGTCTTTGTTGATTGTCACTCTGTTTTCGTGGTAGGGCAGCACTTCGCCAAAGCCCATCATACCGATTGTCCACTTGCCCGGAGTTGCTGCCAATTTTTTCAGGTCAGCACCGATAGTAGCTTCTGCAACAAGATTATTCCAACCTTGTCTGCTTCCACCACCTTGATATCCAAATCCACGCACATAGTCGCGTTTGTCTTTGCCCCAGTTGCGGTAGCGAGGAATGTAAAATCCATTGGCGCGTCTTCCAAAATAATATTGCTCTTCAAATCCGGGAAAATCGCCACCTGCACCAACACCCAAATGATGATCCATGATATTGCAACCTAGTTCACCGCTGTCATTGCCAAAGCCATTTTGGAAACGGTTGGAGATTGAATTCATCATGATAAAAGTAGAGCCGAATGTTGAAGCACACAAGAAAATGATCTTCGCATAAAATTCCATTTGCTCACCAGTCACTCCGTCAATCACTTTTACTCCGGTAGCCTTGCTCTTTGTCTCATCATAAATAATTTCATATACAACAGAGTTGGGGCGCAGCGTCATGTTATTGGTTTTTTCTGCTGCCGGCAGTGTACATGACACGCTGCTGTAGTAACCTCCGTAAGGGCAACCGCGGCTACACAAGTTTCTGAATTGACATTGACCTCTCCACGGTGTGTGAGGCATTGGCGCAGTTGCGTGTGCCGTGCGGCCAATCGTAAATGGGCGACCGAACTTTTCGCGCACCGCTTTCTTTAATTCTAACTCTGTACAATTAAGTTCCATGGCAGGAAGGAATTGTCCATCCGGCAATTGTGCGTAGCCTTCATTCTGGCCACTTACTCCAATGTATTTCTCAACATAATCATACCAAGGCTCAATTTCTTTATAGCGCACAGGCCAATCTACACCATGTCCATCTTTTGAATTGGCTTCAAAGTCCAGATCGCTCCAGCGATAACTTTGACGTCCCCACATAATCGAGCGACCACCCACGTGGTAGCCACGCATCCAATCAAAGCGGGTTCCCTCCTTTTCGGTATAAGGATGTTCGAGGTCGTTTACAAACCAATGTTTGGTGGACTGACGAATGGTATATCCTGTCCTGTTTTGCACGCCTTGCTTTCGCAAATCTTCCTGCGTAGGCATGTCGGCATTTTCAAACTCCCATGGATCTTTTGTTGCTGTCGGATAATCGGGGTGCTTCACATCGCGTCCACGCTCCAATACCAGCGTTTTTAATCCCTTTTCTGTGAGTTCTTTGGCGGCAAAGCCACCACTGATACCCGTGCCTACTACAATGGCATCGTAGGTATTTTTCTTTTCTGCTTCCGTATTTAGGTTCATGGTATGTTAAGGACAGGTTTAATTAATGTTAAAAGGTAAAAACTTTTTGGGAAGGTAGTACTCCGTTTATCACTTTTTTTCAAAATGTTTCGAATTTCTCATCTACTCCTAAACCAAAAAGGGCAAAGTCGTAGACCACCGGATCGTGTATATTTAACACTTTGAGATTATGCGTCAATTCTACAGCTGTTTCCCAATCCACCTGCTTGCGTTGAATCAGTTTCAGCTTGCGTGCCACTCGTTCCACATGCACATCGAGCGGGCAAATTAACTGGGCAGGCCTAATTTTTTTCCAAATGCCAAAGTCAACACCCATTTGATCCTGACGTACCATCCATCGTAAAAACATGTTCATACGCTTGCATGCCGATTTACGCTCGGGTGTTGCTACATGTTTTTTGGTGCGCGCAGGAAAATCGGGGAGGCTAAAAAACTGCTGATGGAAGTGTTGCAGACCCTCCTCAACGTGGGGCGCTTGCTGATCTACCGGAAAAGCATCCTCCATCGATGAAAACTGCTGATAAATATTTTTTAATGCTGCTACAAAATACAGGGCATCGGTAGCATTGAAGGTTCGGTGCTTGAATTTCTCAAATGGTTTGAGATCAGCAGATTGATGGTGCAACAGAAAATCATGGGGCGCATCGTCCATCAATGAAAGAAACACATTGGTTTTATTGATGATCGTGACGCGCTGCCCCCAGGCCAACACTGCTGCCATGAAGCCGGCTATTTCGATGTCTTGCTTTTTTCTGAATCGATGTGGAATTGAAATAGGATCGTGTTCTATAAAGTGAGGGCGGTTATAGATCGCCACCTTCTCATCTAAGAAATCTTTTAAGTCGAGTAAATGTTGACGTTTGCGTGAGGTCATGTCAGAAATGCTTCAACACTTTACTACTTGTTCACAAATTCTATTTCTACCCTTCGGTTGAGTGCATGAGCAGCCTCGTCTTTTCCATTGCTAAGGGGCTTGCGTTTGCCTTCTGCCTTCACGGTAATGCGCTTTAGATCAATTCCCTTTTCAATGAGGTAGGCAGCGACAGAATTTACTCTTTGTTCGGACAACTTTAAATTGTACTCATCCGACCCGCGCTCATCAGTATGCCCGGTAAGATTCACATGCCAATCAGGGCGAGTCTGAATTCCCTTCACCCATTTGTCTAGTTCCTGAAAAGACCCGCCAATCAATTGGTAACTGTCAAATGCAAAAAAAATATTCTTCAATACGTAGACTTCATTCACTTTAATTTCCGGATAACCTGCGATGATGAGTGGCTTTTCAACTTTGGGTGCATCCAGTCGCCTGACACTAACATCGTCAATAAAATAGTACGCAGAAGTATTGAGCATGGCTTCTTTGGCTTTTGAAAAGTGAATGTGGTAGGTGCGTGTTTTTGTATTATCTGAAAAGTTGCCAATGGTGATAAACTTTTCTCCACCTTTCGCTTGATAGGTGTATCCACATTTGGCCCAAATACCGGTGGTTCGCGTATAGGCTGCCGGCAAAATCAACTCGTAGGTGGCGTTGCCATAAACCACAAAATCATCTTTTCTTCTTCGTGCTGAGTCAGCAATGGCCAAACCAATCCGATCGATGCTGTACTTTGAATTGGAGGAAAGTTTGTAATAAAACTCAATGTAGTACTTGCCTCCGGCTTGCATGGATTCCGTCAGTTCTGTCTGCAAGTATTCGCGATAACCATTTTTGGTATAGCAATAGATGCCGGCATAAGCTACGCCACTGTAGGCTTTTGAAAATCCGGCCCAATTGGTTGGCACACCGGCGTCGCCTTTGCTACATGCATTGAATAAATCGGGTGTACCACGATTCGCTGAGAACCAACCGGGTGCAAATTTTTCGTTGATCTCGTAGTTATATGAACCGGGGCATTTGTAAAATTCTTCGAAGCTGCCGTTGAGCACCAGGTTTTGTGCGCCTGCGAATCTGGTTGCAATCAATAGAAATAGGAGCGTGCGCAAGTGTGAGTGGTCTCGTGGTTTTAGTGCAAAGCTATTTGTAGGATGTCACTTCAATTTTAATCTTTCCCTCACCTCCGCCGAGTCGATCATAAGCTGATTTTGAAATAAGCATGATTACGTCTGCGTCAGCTCCGGTTAATACGCTGCTGATCCGCACAAATACTTGCTGATTGGTAGCCAGATTTCGAACTTTGAGGATGGTGCCAGGCTTGATCGTTTTGTGTTGTGCCAAATACTTTCGATTGCCATCGGTACCTGCCATCAACTGTGCCATGCCTTGCTCTTTTACTTCTTCTGTTCCGATGGTGCGATCACTCACTTTTAGGTTGACTTGCATGGTGGTAGCCGCCGGTGATGAATTGACTGTTTGTAAACCTCCGGTATTCGTTGGACGCACCACATAGATCGTGCTTCCGAGTTTCAATTCATCGCCAGAGAGGTTATTCCATTCTTTCAACTGCTGAACGGTAACGTTGTATTGTTTTGCGAGTGAGTAGAGTGTCTCTTTCGCTGCCACGGTATGGGTACTGCTCACCGATTGTTGTTCAATCAGCTTGGGAGGTGCTTCAAAAGGTGCGGCTTTCTTGCCAATGGAGAGCGTTTGCCCCAAATCGATCTCATTTTGGGTGAGGTTATTCCACTTTTTCAAATCTTCCACAGACACACCATGTTGCCGTGCAATCGAATAGAGTGTTTCGCCCTGCGCTACCGTATGTGTGGTGGCAGCCGCCGCCTGTTTGGGCTTAGGGGCAAATGGGATACGCAAAAGTTTGCCCACTGAAATACCACCATCCGACTGTGGATTGCTGGATAAAATCTCGGTTACAGGTACATTGTATCTGCGTGAAATGGCATACAACGTCTCTTTGGCTTCAACCTGATGGATGATGTATTGTTTACCATCAATGGTTTCTAATCGAAGCGAATCAATGTCGGCGGGAGCCCACGACAGGAAAACAAAAAGTAGCTTAATCATAGTTTTGAAACGGTGCGAAAAGTTACCAATTCTGCGAGTAGATAAAAAACGTTATTCGGGGTAAGTGTATTACTTTTGTAAACAAATAAACCGGTCATGTTAAAATTCATTTTGAGTGCAGCCCTGGTGCTGTCGGCAAGCCTTGTTTGGAGTCAGAAGAAGGCACAAGTAATGGTCATGGAGATTCGTGATGAAATTGATGTGCGCATGTTGCGACAGGTAAAATTGGCTTTAGATCACGCGGAAAAAATTAAAGCTGATTACGTGATTGTTGATATGGATACGTATGGGGGCGTGCTAACTGATGCAAAAGAAATTGTTGACCTGATTATGGACTTTAAAAAGCCCATTTGGGTATTTATCAATTCTGATGCAGCCTCGGCAGGAGCATTAATTTCAATCGCCTGCGATAGTATTTATATGTCACAAGGTGCCAGTATCGGCGCGGCAACAGTCGTAGAAGGCGATGGCCAACAGGCCCCTGACAAATATCAATCCTATATGCGCTCCATCATGCGTTCCACCGCAGAAGCTAATCACCGTGACCCGCGAATTGCGGAAGGCATGGTGGACGATCGTATTGTCATCGACAGCGTGAAACAGGCTGGCAAGGTAATCACGTTCACCACCTCAGAGGCAATTAAGTATGGCTACTGCGAAGCTCAAGTGGAATCCATTGAAGAAATTTTGAAACGGAACAAAATCAATGATTATCAACTTCACCGCTTTCAGTTAAGCGCTAGTGAAAAAATCATTGCCATCTTTTTGAACCCTTTCATCAGTGGCATCTTAATCTTAATTATCCTTGGCGGGATTTATTTTGAACTTCAAACTCCGGGTGTGGGCTTTCCATTGTTCGCCGCTATCACTGCACTCGTATTGTATCTGGTGCCCTATTACCTAAGCGGGCTGGCAGAATATTGGGAAATTATTGCGTTGCTTATTGGGATTTTGTTATTACTGGCTGAAATTTTCGTCATACCCGGTTTCGGCATTGCCGGTATATCCGGAATCATTTTAGTGGTTGTTTCGATGATCCTGATTATGCTCAACAACGACTTCTTTAATTTTGAATTCGTGCCCATGGGTGATATTGTAATGGCTACTTTCGCTGCACTCGGTGGAATTTCGGGAGGCATTCTTCTTCTCATCTTTGGCGGTTCACGGATTACCAACACGCGCGCATTCAAACGACTCGCGCTCAACGAAACTCAGGAGAGTTCGCAAGGCTTTACGGTGAACTCCACCACGCAAACGATGATGGGCAAACGAGGGACCGCGCACACCATCCTGAGACCTAGCGGAAAGGTGCTGATCGACAATCAGGTTTATGATGCCTTCACGCGTGGTGAATTCGTAGAAAAGGACGAACCCATCGAAGTGATCGGCACAGAGGGTGTAACCTTGCGCGTAAAAAAGATTAGCTGATTGCTTCGACAAATTGATTACTGAATAAAAAAAATTGCATGAGTGTGAAAATTATTGGAATCATTCCGGCTCGCTATGCTTCTACTCGCTTTCCCGGTAAACCGCTTGCAGATCTGGGTGGGCAGTCGATGATTGAGCGGGTTTATAAACAGGTAAAGCAAGCAAAGTCGCTGAGTAAGGTGGTGGTGGCTACAGAACATGAATTAATCTACAATCATGTGCTGAGCTTTGGGGGTGAAGTGTGCATGACTTCTGAGAATCACCCCAGCGGCACGGATCGTTGTTATGAGGCGCTCACTCTGCAGAAAGAAAAGTATGACTATGCGATCAATATCCAAGGGGATGAGCCTTTCATACAATCTAACCAGATTGATCTGTTGGCATCGTACCTGGATGGGGAAACGCAATTGGCAACGCTGATCAAAAAAATCGATACGTACGAACAATTGAACAGCGCCAGCGAAGTGAAGGTAACTTTCAACACGCAACATGAAGCGCTGTACTTCAGTCGCGCGATTATTCCTTTCATTCAAAAGATCGACCCATCTCAATGGCTCTCGCATTATGAATTTTATAAGCATGTAGGCATGTATGCGTATCGTACGGATGTATTGCAAGCAATCACAAAACTGGAACTTTCCCCGCTCGAAAAGGTGGAGTCGTTAGAGCAATTGCGTTGGTTGGAAAATGGATTTAAAATCAAAGTCGCGAAAACAACGGTGGAAACGATGTGTGTAGATACGCCTGAGGAGTTGGAGATGGCAAAGAAAATTTTGGCCGGTGATGTTTGATAACACCAAAAATATCCATTGATACAAACATTCCGCCCCGATGGGGCGGATGATGCTTTCGATCATTCTCTACAAATATGCCGCCCCGATGGGGCGGATGATGCTTTCGATCATTCTCTACAAATATGCCGCCCCGATGGGGCGGATGATGCTTTCAATTATTCTCTACAAATATGCCGCCCCGATGGGGCGGATGATTCTTTCAATTATTCTCTACAAATATGCCGCCTCGACGGGGCGGATGATGCTTTCGATCATTCTCTCTACAAATATGTCGCTCCGATGGGGCGGATGATTCTTTCAATTATTCTCTACAAATATGCCGCCCCCATGGGGCAGATGATGCTATTGATTATTCTCTACAAATATTTCGCCCCGACGGGGCGTATAACGCTTTCGATCATTCTCTCTACAAATATTTCGCCCTGACGGGGGCGTATGATGCTTTCGATCATTCTCTTTACAAATATTTCGCCCTGACGGGGGCGTATGATGCTTTCGATCATTCTCTTTACAAATATGCCGCCCCGACGGGGTGGATGATGCTATTGATTATTTTCTCTACAAATATGCCGCCCCGACGGGGTGGATGATGCTATTGATTATTCTCTCTACAAATATGCCGCCCCGATGGGGCGGATGATGCTATTGATTATTCTCTACAAATATTTCGCCCCGATGGGGTGGATGATGCTATTGATTATTCTCTACAAATATTTCGCCCCGACGGGGCGGATGATGCTTTCGATCATTCCCTCTACAAATATGCCGCCCCAATAGGGCGGATCTCGATTGTCTTTAAACAATTCTCTTCGATCATGCCGGGGCATTGGGTAGATATTTGATTCTCATTAAAAAGAAAAAGAATTCCCTACAAATACTCAACCTGGTCGGTAGAAATTAATTACTTCTTTCTAACACTGAGATGTATATCATAATTATTTAGGCTTTTTAATGCCGTATTAGCTTCGCCCTGTAAGGGCGATATATTTGTAAAAAGATAAAAAACAATATTAGCTGCCCTGTAGGGGCAGAATGTTTTGCTTATTTTAATTCATGAAAAATATATTTCTCATCAAATGAAATTCCAAACTCTTCCAAAAGTTTCAAATACTCCTCTCTAAATGTGGTGGTTTTATGATGTTGCTTCTGATTCATGATGTATTTATAAAGGCCATCAATTCGCTCGCGGCCATAAGAGAATGCACCGTATCCTTCCTGCCATTCAAACTTGCCTTTACAAAATCCTTTTGAATTAATCCATTCTGAAGACTCGCCCTTTACTACTCGCATCAAATCAGCAATCGACTGCATGGTATATAACCCGACAAAAAGATGAATATGATCGGGCATGCCATTAACGGCAATAAGCTTGTGCTTATGATTTTGAACTATACCTGTCATGTACTTGTACAATTCATCTTCCCAACTCCTGTCAATCATGCCGATGCGGTACTTGACCGCAAACACAAACTGAATGTACAGTTGTGTGTACGTATTTGCCATTTCTACGAAAGTAAAAGTCCCAAACCAAATAAAACTACAAACAGCAACGTGCTCAACGCCATCTGCTTTAGGTAGGGATCCAATTGCGATGAAGGTTTAGCCGAAACCGACAGCCCATTTTTAATCAACAAGGGCGCCGACACCAAAAATAAAAACTGAACGGGTGATTGATACTTCAGGAGTGTGTAGATCACCGCACTTGCCAATCCACTGATCAACAAAAACCAATGGTAACGTGAGGCTTTTTCTTTTCCAATTCGAACGGGAATGGAAAACTTTCCGGCTGTCTTGTCCGATTTGATGTCGCGGATGTTGTTGATATTCAACACAGCGATGGAAAACAATCCGCAACTTAAGGCCGGTAATATTTCATACCACGAAATGGTCTTCGTAAATAAATAAAAGGAACCCATCACTCCGACCAATCCAAAAAATAACAGCACTGAAATATCGCCTAATCCCATGTAGCCATAGGGCTTCTTACCTACTGTGTAGCCAATTGCTGCCAGAATGCTCAGCACACCAAGCCCTAGAAAAGCGACTATGCCATTCCAGTTGGTGCCAAACGAAAACCACAGCAGGCTGAGGCCGCTGACTAAGCTCAGGAGGGAAAACAGGATGACAGCGCCTTTCATCTGCGTAAGCGAAATAGCCCCCGATTGAACAGCGCGTTGAGGACCACTTCGTCCGGCATGGTCAGCACCGTTCACAGAGTCTCCGTAATCGTTGGCCAAATTCGAAAGGATTTGAAGAAATATGGTGGTAAGACAACACAGAAAAAAAATGAGTCCGCTAAACTGCTGTGCTGCTGCAGCCAGGAAACCAGCCATTCCAATACACGAAAGGGAGAGCGGGAGTGTACGTAACCGGAATGCGTGAAGCCAGGCAGAAGTTTTCATAGCGGCTCAAGATAAAATGTTTCAGCCAAAGCATCAAATTGTAGAGGAGCCATGCATAAAATTCCTCTAACTGATCTTATGTATTTGCTCTTCTGTCTGATTAAACAAAATGTGTTCACCCGGTTTTTTATTCAGCAATGATTTACCCACCGGAGATTGTGGCGACACAAACAAATAGTCGATTCCGTCAATCGAAATTTTGCCGATGCTGATGGCTATGAAAAACTGATAACGTGTGGTTTGTACAATTGACCCTAATCGCACCATGTCTGTAAGCGCTGCTTCGTTTAGTCCATCCACTATTTGTTTCAACTTCCTTGCCTCTTCCAATTGTTGCGCTGACTTATCGCGTTCGATTTGCATCATGGCGCGACCCGTTTCATATTTATCTCCCGCTGAACTCTTGCCTTCTTCATTGGCTGCCGCTTGTGCATTGTCCATAGCAATCTGCGCTACTGAAATACGCTCAGCTACCCAGTCTCTACAAAACGAAATCAATTTTTTCTTTACTTCCATTGTCTAGCGGTTAATCAAAGCGGCTCGCCGTTTGTAGTGGAAGTATAACGCCGTTGCCAAAATCAAAAGTGATCCGCTGAGAAATGCAGGGATGAAGTAGTACTGGTCAAGAGATAAAAATAATCCCAACAACATCGCTCCTGTCGAAATAAAACCTGCTGCCACTGCATACGCCACCGATCTAAAAAACCATGCGTAGGGGAAAAAGTGCGCGCCTGTAATAATCACATACACCATCACAAAATAATCCGGCATCTTGAACAACACAAAAAACAGAAAGGGGAAGTAAAACAATTGAGCAAAGTTGAGCCATAAGCCCAAAGGTTGCAGAGGATTAGATTTAATCGTCCACTCTGTTTTCAAAAGTTTAGAAAATAAAATTGCCAGCGGCATCATCACCCCTCCTACCATAAACGTGATGATGGATTTGTCGTAGGTTGAAAAATGGAGGGTCCACACATATGTAATGGCTATCCACACCAAACTGGCTGCCAAAATAAAATCAATGCCATTCTTTGCACGAACGGACAGTTCTAACCGCAGGCCAGTCATATCTTTTGATTCCATCATTGTGTTCTTTTAAAGTCCTAAGATCGTTTTGAGCTTGGCATAGCCCGTTTTACTCACCGGTATTTGCTTGCCATCGCGAAGGATAGCGAGATGAGTTTCTTTCTGGTAGGGCTCAATTTTGGTGATCTGATTAATTTGGACCATGTAGCTGCGATGTACCCGAACAAATTGGGCGGCATCAAGCGACTTTTCATAGAAACTCATTGTTTTGTTTTTTAAGAATGAACCTTCCACCGTAAAGATTTTTACAAAATCGTCATCTGCTTCTAAATACAAAATTTCATGTGCCGGAATAATTTTTACTTTGCTTCCTGTTTTTACTACGATTCGATTTTGCTGAACACCCGCAGTAGCCATTGTGCTGAGCACACGCTCTATGGGCTCGGGGCTACCTGGTGTGATTAGGCTTTTCCATTTTAAGATTGCCGTTCGAAATCGATCTTCTGCCACAGGTTTGAGCAAATAATCCACAGCGTTAGCCTCGAATGCCTTGATCGCAAACGAATCATAGGCGGTGATGAAAATAACAGCCGGCTTTTGTTCAATTAATTCCAACATTTCAAAGCCGGTAATTTTTGGCATTTGAATGTCCAGAAAAATTAAATCGGGTGTATGTTGTTGAATTGCCTTGACTCCCTCAAACCCATCGCCACATTCCTGCACCACTTCAATCTCCGGAAATGAGCGAAGGTAGGCCTTCACAATTTCGCGACTTAATGGTTCATCATCTATAATTAATGCTTTGCTCATAAGCGTTCCGGTAGCGTTAAGGTTACTGTAAAGTGATTATCGTGAATGGAAGTCTGCAACAAATCGTTTCGTGTGTAGAGCAAGTAGAGTCTACGCCTAAGCCCATTCAATCCAAATCCACTCCCCTCTGCCGGCTGCATATCGGCATCAAACGGATTGGTGATTACGATTTGCAGCGTGTCGTTGACGCGAGAGGTGGACATGGAGATTTCTACAGCTTCCGTAGTTCCGTACAATCCAAATTTGATTGCGTTCTCTACCAAGGGTTGGATTAAGAGCGGTGGAATCAGCCACAATTTTATTTGCTTGTCACACTCCATTTTTACTTCAAGCCTATGACCAAACCGAACTTTTTCAATCGACAGGTAGAGTTGCAGGTACGCTAATTCTTGTTCAAGTGTAATCCACTGCTCATCGGCTCTGCGCAACGTAGTCCGTAAAAAATCAGAAAGTTGTTGCACCATTTCGCGTGCCCTCGATGCGTTAATCAAAATCAATGCATTGATTGAGTTTAAGCTGTTGAAAAGAAAATGCGGTTGAAGCTGCAATTGCAATTTTTGTAATTCGGCCTCGCGCACCATTGATTCGGTAGAGGCTTGCTGATCGATGGACTCTTGCAATTCATTTAATTGCTTGAACAACACTTGCCCGATGGCCCAGGCTGTGAGAATCAGAAAAATAAATCCGACGCGTACCGGCATTACCTTTTGTAGAAAAGCCTGATACACAACATTTGTTTCATTCAACATCGTCAGGCTTTGATCCAGCATCCAATAGCACAAAGCAGTAACCACTGCGCTCAATGCCAGTACAAACTGGTACTTGCCTACCTTGGGCGTGTAACGTGTTAAGATCAATTCCAATAATGCGCACGACAGCAGAATCCAATTGGTGGTGATGAGTGCATCATACGCCACTACTTCTGTGTCAAATCCAAGCCATTGGGTAAGGAACCAAAACTGGGCAGCCCATGCAGCCGTGGCCACAGATAAAATGATGATGCCTTTCTTGAAACGACTTGTTTTTTGGTGACTACTCATTTTTGAAATGCCAACATACCCGACTTACTTTTAATCTTGTTAAGATAGTCACTTACATCTTTTGGTTCTTCAATGGTAGAATAAATTTCTTCGCCATCTTGTAAAGAGCCCATCGGCATCACATCGACTACACTCACGAACTTCCATTTGACCAACTCCTTTTTCTGATTCGTAAAATCACACTCATACAATCTTCCTAAAATCGAGGCCTTCTCGCAAGCCCAGTCGTAATCATCTGCTTTGATCAGGCGAAGTTGTTCATCAAACTGTGGGGCGTGGTTGCCGCTGCCACTCACTACCTGATAAATCAACTTCGCTAAATACCACTTCATCATTTTGTCGATCGAATTGTTAGGTGAGATACAGGTGTGCTCTTAATAACTTTTGATATCCACCCCGCCGAAGATTACCACACCGGTCAAAACAATTTTCTTTTCAGGTGTTTGCGTGGTTGGGTCTTTGCGTTTGTCTTCCACGCCACCTAAGATTGCGGTGATGTCGGACTTGATTTCCCAATTGGAAGGCACCAACAATTTTGCGCCTCCAAAAATAGAAACCATGTCAATGCGAATAGTGCCATTGATGTCTGCCTGCGTTAAGTCAATTTCAGATCCACCGAAAATTGAAGTGATTTGTCCACCACCAAAGTTTTTAGAGAAAATTCTGCGCTTGGTACCTCCGAAGATGGATGTGATGTTGATATGTTCATCGCCTGTAGTTGCCGAATCGTATCCATCGCTTTTCTTGCCGCTGAAATTCAACCATTGACCACCCGATTCACTTGAATTTGAAAAAACAGATCTGAATAAAATTAAGAGGCCTACTGAGATTATAACCACAGGAAATATAAATCTTCTTGTGTCAAAATCGATTCCGGGTATATCTTCAATCAAAAAGAATCCGCCTACTACGATTAAGACTAACCAGCCAATTCCTTGAAAATTTTTGCGCAACCCGATTGTCACACCCAATGCAATCAATAAGGTCTTCCACGAAATCAACCAATACGGCAAAAGATCGTATTCTAATCTGTCCAAAAGTAAAACTGCTCCAATGGCTAAGATGATAATCCCAATCCAAAAGCTGTTACCGAATTTTGTGCTTTGCTTTTCCATAATTGTATTGTTATTTGTTCAAATGTAACGCCTGAATACGCCGCTGGGCGAAGTGAAAAAGGCCAGTCAAGGCAAAAAGTCGGTGAAACCGGAATTTTAAAGGGGTGAAACTGGAACCCCAAAAAATTAAAATTCTCCACGGTTGGCAAATTGCCAACAAAGTTATAGTTTTGCTTTGTGAACGTTATTAAAAGGCAAACACTGATCGCATTCTGCAAAAAGTACAGCGACGCATTGGTGCCGATGAAAACTTGGTTTTCCATTTGTCGGAAAGCCTCCTGGAAAAGTTATCACGATCTTCAGAAAGATTACCCGGAAGCATTTCCAATTGGCGACAACCGAGTTGTGTTTGATTTAAAAGGAAATCGTTATCGAATCATTGCCCGGGTACTATTCATCTACCAACAAGTGCAGATCAAATGGATCGGCACTCATGCAGAATATGACAAAATAGATGCCTCAACTGTTAAACAATAACTTAAGTATGTGGACTATTCTTAAAAATCAATCAGACTATAACAAAGCCGTTGCCCGCTTAGACATTCTTTCTGAAAATCCGCCACATCCTAACTCTGATGAAGGGAAAGAATTAATGCTACTGGGATACCTTATTCATCACTACGAAGAAACAGAGTTTCCTATTTCTAATCCGGACCCCATCGAAGCCATTGAGATTCGGATGACTGATCTCAGTCTTTCAAAAAAAGATCTGCTTCCCATTTTTGGGGATCGTGGAACGATGTCAAAGGTTTTTAACAAACAAAGAAACCTGTCGCTTTCGATGATTCGGATGATTGCGGAAAAGTTGTCCATTCCATTGGAAGTGTTGATTCAACCTTTTGTCGGTCAAGAATCAAGGCCATTGCAAAAAACATCTCTGGCCATGGAACCAGCGGGCACTTACAAGAAAAAAAAGAAACGCTAACTACTTTGTAACTAGCTCTACGATTTCTTTATCGAGTGGCTTTACCTGAGGCGGGAAGAAACCAACTACATTACCGGCTTTGTCAACGACGTATTTGCAAAAATTCCAGGAAGGTGATTTTCCTGATTTCGCCGTAAGCCATTTGTACAACGGAGACTTATCACTACCGCGCACGGAAATTTTATCGAACATCTGGAACGATACTCCATAATTTCGCTGGCAGAAAGAAGCAATCTCTTCGTTGTTGCCCGGCTCTTGCCACAAAAAATTATTAGCCGGAAAGCCCAGCACCGTTACTTTGTCTCCATAGAGATCGTGCAACTTCTCCAAATCTTCGTACTGATAGGTGAACCCGCACTTTGATGCCGTGTTCACAATCAATAGGTTTTTTCCATTGAATTGCGCGAAGTCAACTTCCTTTCCATCTAATGATTTCATTTTGAAATCATAGATACTGCCGGCCACCTGATCCTTTCGGGCAATGGTCAATTTTTCGGATAGAAATGAAACTAATCCCATAACGATGATTATTAAAAATGCAATTAAGGCAATTCGCTTCACCTGCTACTGATTATTGATGGCTATATTATCCATCGCCGCTAAGGCATTCTTACTTTAATTCGTTCAGTATTGCATCGTCGCCAGGATTCACACCGGATGCAAAAAACTTCACGGTTCCGTCGGGTTTTACCAAGTACTTGCAAAAATTCCAGCTTGGCTCTTTTCCCGATTTTTCTTTGAGATATTGATACAATGGGTGCTGATCGCCACCCTTTACCGAAATCTTCTCAAACATCTGAAAAGTAACACCGTAATTCTTTTTGCAAAAAGAAGCTATCTGCACATTGCTACCCGGCTCCTGACCTCCAAAATTATTGGCCGGAAATCCGAGAACAGTAATTTGAGTTCCGAACTTCTCATGCAATTCCTGCAAATCCGCATATTGAGGCGTGTATCCGCATTCAGACGCCGTGTTCACTATCAATAGTGTTTTGCCTTTGTATTGCGCAAAGTCGATCTCTTTGCCATCAATGGATCGAATTTTAAAATCATAAATAGATCCGGGTGCCATAGTAATCATTGCTAGTAAAAATAATAAGGTAGTCTTCATACGAAGTTTTATTTGTTTGAGCGGTATTCTTTAAATCAATCCTCAGACTTGTAACAACACTCTTTCTAAAATGTTTTAGTTATTATTTGCGGTAGTCGAGAGCGGGCTTGCGCGTACCGATCAGTGGATCGTACACAAAATTATTGCCGCGTGCACTCCGCAATTCTTTCCAGGCATCTTCAATCACTTGGGGTGAATTGAATAAATCGATAATTGTCAGTGCCAACGTTTTTGCCGCAATCATCATTCCTTTCGATCCGATGGAAGTACCTCCTGCTGCTACGGCCTGCCAACTATGTGCTGCCGTGCCCGGCACCCACGTAGCCGTACGCAATCCGGTGGTAGGCACTACCCAACTGATGTCTGCGACGTCCGTAGAGCCACCCGCTTCTTCCATGCGGAAAGGAGCTATCTGCTGTGTTGTTTCCAGCGATGGAATAGTGCCGGTGAAGCTGGTTTGAATCTTCTCTGCGAATGCTTTTTCAGTAGGCGTGTAGGTGTAGCCACCCACTGCTCTCAAATTGGTGTCCATCACCTTTGCCAATGTTTCGTTGGGCAACATGTTATAAACGCCTCCCGTCACCTCATATTCGGAGCGCGTTTCCGTTCCCAGCGCAGCACCTTGCGCAGCCTTTACTACGCGTTCCCAAATACTTTTTACTTCACCTGCCTTTGGATGGCGCACATAATAGTAGACCTCGGCGAAAGCCGGCACTACGTTGGGTGCTTCACCCCCACGCGTGATTACATAATGAATGCGTGTATCTTCCTGCACGTGCTCACGCATCATATTTACCATGTCATTCATAGCTTCGACCGCATCCAATGCTGATCGTCCCCGCTCGGGTGAGGCGGCTGCATGCGAAGCAACACCATAAAAGCGAAACTTCCCCGACTTGTTGGCCAGCGACGCGCCGGGGCTGGCCGCATTGGATGAACCCGGATGCCAATGCACCACAGCATCTACATCATTGAATAAACCTGCACGCACCATGTACACTTTTCCCGCGCCTCCTTCTTCGGCGGGTGTACCATAAAATCGAATGGTGCCGGATCGCTTCGTGGCGATTAACCAATTTTTAATGGCGATGGCAGACGCAGCGGAGGCCACACCAAATAAATGATGGCCGCACGCATGACCTGCCGATTTGCCGGGAATTGGTTTTAGCTCGGGAACAGCATCTTGCGATACGCCGGGTAGCGCATCAAATTCCCCCAGTATGCCAATCACTGGCTTGCCCGACCCGAAAGTAGCGGTGAAGGCAGTGGGCATATCAGCCACACCCCGCTCAATCTTAAATCCCTCTTTTTCCAATGTCTGCTGAAGCAAAGCCGAGCTCTGTGTTTCCTGAAAACCCACTTCCGCAAACTCCCAAATTTTCTGTGCGGTACCGGCGTACATTCCGGATTTGTCCTCTATGGATTTGATGACTTCTTGTTTGGTGGCTTGCGCGTGCGCGTGAAGCGCTGCTGCAACCAATAAAAATGCGAGTAGCTTTCTCATACTGGATCGGTTTTAGGTAACAAAACGAAGCTAAGAAAAAACTTTCGCTTCTGTTGGCCTGATTTACAGGTTCGGTAAATGAGGTTCCTTAACTGGGCAGCGATGCTGAGCGGGATTGGTAAATGCACTCGTTGAGTTTACGCTGGATCAATTCGCGTTCGGAGGGCAACGTGACACACGCATGTGCTTGTTGTAAATAATATTCTGCACGAGCGTATTTCTGATCGAGCAAATGAAAATTCCCCAGTGCCGTGAGGTACAAATGGTTCTTCTCTAAACCGTGAATACTTTCTAACCTAGCGATACCCTCAGCCGGAGATTGGGCATACCCGATTGCAATGGCGTGATTCAACGCCACCATCCATCCGGGTTTACACACCGACAGCGCTTCGTACAGTCTAACCAATTCGGGCCACCGTGTTTGCGACCATGTAGGAGCAAGCGCATGTATGGATGCGATAGCTGCTTCGATGTGGTATTCACTCAAGTGATTTCCTTCGGAAGCGGCTGTTAAAAATTGTAATCCCTTTTCAATCAATGGCCTCGACCACTTACTTCGATCTTGAAACTCCATCAAAATAATTTCACCCGATGCCGAAGTGCGGGCATCAAATCGCGAAGCTTGCAAACACATCAGCGCCATCAACGCTTTTACTTTCGGTAAACACGTGTTCGGATGTTGCACCAACAAATACGTCAGGCGCATGGCTTCCTCACACAAATCTTCGCGGATATGTGCGCTGGGATGATGGGAATAATATCCTTCATTGAAAAGAAGGTAAAGAACTTTCAAAACACTTTTCAACCGCGTGGGCAATTCATACATGCCAGGTGGCTCGAGCCGAATATTCTCATTTCTGATTTTCTCTTTGGCACGATACAACCGCTTGGCGATGGCCTCCTCGTTGGTGAGGAATGCGTGTGCAATTTCAGAGGTGCTTAACCCACCCAGTGTTTTGAGCGTAAGGGTAATTTGCGATTCGGGTGGAATGGAAGGGTGACAACATGCAAACATCATACGCAATACACTGTCGTTGATGTCATCTTCCTCAAATGCTTGCTCGATAACAGGTACAATTTCCTTTTCGTAATTCTCTTTACCTCGCACCACACTTTGTCGGCTTCGGATAAAATCGATTGCCTTATTGCGTGCCACTCGATACAGCCACGCGGAAGGATTATCGGGTATGGTATGAAATGGCCACGTTTCCATGGCTTTGAGTAGGGTATCTTGCACCAAGTCGTGTGCCACCTCCATGTGTTCAGCGCCCAAATAGCGCGTAAGCACAGCGGCCATCCTGCCCGCCTCGTGGCGAAAAAGATGGCCGATTAATTTATCTACCTGTTGCTTTTCCGGAGGCACACTCATGGATTATCGTAGTAGGTGGCATCTTTCACAATTTTACCATTCGCGAAAGTGAGCACTGTGCAAATGGGCAGTTTAAATTGAATCGAATCGCCGGACGATCCGGATGATACAAACTGAACCACCACCTGATTATTCACGGCTTGCATATCAACAATACTATCTTTGATATCCGGAAATAGTTGCTGCATCTCAAAATATTTCGCCACGATTTCGGGATGCGATTTGTATACAAAATTTTGTCCATAGGCCGGATCGAGATAGTGTGCGTCAACGGCATAACAATTAGCCATTTCTTGCCAATTGTGGGCGTTGAAAGCAGCAAACATTTTTTGTGTGAGTTCTATATTTTGTTGCTCGGTTTTATTGCAACTAAAAAGAGTCACTATTACCAGCAAGCCAAAAAAAATCCTTTTAAACATAACTTTGATTTTCCGCAATTAATTCTCATCAAAAATTTGAGGAATAGGGTGATCACTCACCCTATTCTAAACATAGTTACATATCTAATTTCTGAATCGGGCGCACTTCCACCTTGCCGTTGAAAACAAAATCCGGATAATCTTTGGTGAGTGCTACGGCTTCGTCTAAATCCTTGGCCTTCACAATAAAATAACCACCTACCAATTCTTTGCTCTCCGCAAAAGGTCCATCTGTAACTACTTGATTCGGGCCACTTACAAATTTACCACGTGGCTCTAAAGGCTCCCCACCTTCATAGCGACCTTCGTTGCGTAGTTTTTCTACCCAGGCAAACCACTTCTGCATTTGTTTTTGCATTGCTTCCGGTGATTTCATTTCGGGGGCAACATCGCTGCCTCCGTGAAAGATTAACATGAATTTTTCCATACGAATTTTAGTTTAAGTTAAATAATTTTCATCTAAGACGAGCCTGTGATCCCAAATCGGACATCGAGCCTACAATTTTTTTTATAATTTATGAATATTCATGTATGAACTGAAATTTAAGAGTCGGCCCTGCTAAATTGCAACATGACCAATGAGCAAAAGGCCATTAAAACAACCTATTTCAGCATTGTAGGCAATGCTGCCATGGCTTTAATTAAGGGACTGGCAGGAATTTTTGGGAATTCGTATGCGCTGATTGCCGATGCCATTGAATCTACCACCGATATATTTTCCTCCATTCTTGTTTTAATCGGATTAAAATATTCATCCAAGCCACCGGACAAAAATCATCCGTACGGTCATGGTCGCATCGAGCCACTCATTACTTTTTTAGTGGTTGGCTTTCTCATCACTTCCGCAACGATCATCGCGTATGAGAGTATTCAAAACATTGGCACACCACACGAGTTGCCGGAGCCATTTACACTTTTCGTATTGGGTGGCATCATCATCTGGAAAGAAATCAGTTACCGGTTGGTATTGAAGAAAAGTGATGAAACCAAAAGCACCTCGTTACGAGCCGATGCCTGGCATCATCGAAGCGATGCCATCACTTCCATTGCTGCATTTATCGGAATCTCCATTGCCCTCTATTTTGGAAAAGGATATGAGTCGGCAGACGATTGGGCTGCGCTGTTTGCTTCCGGATTTATTTTATACAACAGCTATCAGATCTTTCGCCCCGCGCTGGGAGAAATTTTAGATGAACATGTGTACGATGATTTAGTAGAAGAAATTCGTTCAATCTCACTTCGCGTGGAAGGCGTGATTGCAACAGAGAAATGTTTCATTCGCAAAGCCGGAATGAAATACCATGTAGACCTGCACGCGATTGTAGACGGATCGATTTCTGTACATGAAGGTCACGTTATTGCCCATCGTTTGAAAGATAGATTGCATGAACAGTTACCGGAGTTAGGGCACATATTAATTCATGTAGAACCGGCTATGTAGCTGCTGTTTAAGATAAGTTTGGTATCGATAATGTGATTTCGGTTCCAGTACCTTGCGAAGAATGCAGTTTAACACTTCCTCCTAATTTTTGAATTGCAATTTTAACCAGATAAAGTCCTAAACCGTTACCAGTTGATTTTTCATGCGCTCTGAAGAACATATCAAATACGGGCTTTTGATAGGCAAGATCAATGCCTGGCCCATTGTCATGTACTTTTAGTATCCAATTGCCCTCTTGAAAATGGATGGATACATGAATTTGAACATGCGCACCCCCATATTGGGCTGAGTTTTCAAAAATGCTTCTTAGTACCATTTTAAGCAGATAGCTATTGCTGTTTATGAAAGGTAGTGAGGGGCCTAAACTCAATCGAAAACCAGAAACCGGTAAATGGTATTCAACTAAAGTTGCTTTTGCTACTTCTTCTATTAATTCTTTCAGATCAATGGACTCACTTTCGGTGCGTTCGCTGTAGCAAAAACTTATGGCAATCAATTTTTTTAACATCCGATCTAAATCCTGTACAGTCTTATTGATATGAGTCATCATCGACTGAATTGTATCTACACTCGTTTCTTTTGATACGAGATTGGTAATTCCTAAGATAGTCGTTAATGGCCTGCGCAGGTCATGAGAAGTACGATAAAGGAATGTATCTAAATCCCGCATAGTGGCATTTAAAGCTTCGGTTCGGTTCATCACCAATTCTTCAAGCCGCTTATTTAGTTCGTTGACAGATGCCGATTGCTGGCTAAGTTCTTGATTGACTTCTTCCAACTCGTCCTTTTTTTGTTGCACGATGTTAAGTGCATTCTGTAGTTGCTGGGTTTTTTCTTCGACCTGATATTTCAATATTTTGTTTTGCTGCTCAATTGTTTTGCGCTGCTCTTCTTTCATTTGGTCTACCCCGTGTTGCAGTGACCTCACCCGGTAAGTTGCAGCGATTGAAAAAATAACTACCTGCGTGAGAATACCCATCAAATAGGGTACATCGGGACCGAGAAAGTTAATGTTCGCAAAAAATATCGATCTGATTTCGGCATAAAAACTAGTGATGATGGTAACAAGTAGTGCTATGATCACAATAATGGCACCTTGCTTTCTTTGCCATATAGCACTAATAACAACACTGAGGAAGGTAATGTATTCGAAATATCTACGCGCAAAAAAGAACAGTGACTGGTGGGTAAGTAACGAATAGGCCAACGAAAACAAGATAAAACAAGAAAATGCTGCTAATGCATAAAATTCCCATTGACGCCAATGCAGTTTAAAAAAGGCCGCCAAAAATGAAGCAGTTATAAGGGGCGTAAGATGCGCCAAGATTAGCGCGAGCGGTAGTTCAAAAGCTTGCCAGCTTACAAACAGGTAATTGGTCGTAACGCCGTGAACATTGGCCACGAGCAATGAAACAACAATGAAGTAAATGGCCAAAATTAAAGAAGTCTTCTGCCGGTCGAAGAAGAAAAGTACGAGGTTATAAAAAAACAAAATACTGGTAACCCCTAGAATAAGCATCACCAAAAGTTGATTACCAATATACTTGCGATAGGCATGTGCAGATTCATCTAACTCTATTTTTGATAAAAATGAAAATAAGTTGGCATAGTAGCGCATGATTGGCTTTGTGATGCGTGTCTTAAAAATAAAAGTCTTTGTTTGACCTGGTTGTATGACCACTGGAAAGCTGAGAAGACGATGTAATGAAAGTGGTCGTTTGTTAACTGGAACATTAGTGCCCGAAACTAGTTGTGTCCAATCACCGCCGTTTTCTACAAATAATGAGGCTTCGTTCCATTGATCGATGGTAATTACAAATTGATCTGCATTTGTGTGGTTGGTCAAAATCAATTTTGTCCAAAACACTACCTTATCATTGGCGTAGTATTTTGACGGTACCTCTTTTTTAAAGTCTCTACGAAGAATGGTTTGAAAGTCCTCGTTCGTTGAATCAATCTGGTAGCTTAGATGCTCTGCTAACTGGATACTTTTGTCGGGAGATTGAATGATGTATGACTGTGAACATGCTACATGAGTTGCTATGAGCATCAAAATAAAGGCAACGACATTTTTACAAATAGTATGATGGGGAGTCATAACAGTTACCAATTTAACTATTTGCAAGAAATCGGCTGATACTTTTTTTACTAAAACATTACATCTTTTCAGGCACCTGAATGCCTAACAAGCGCATGGAAGCTTTCAGTACATCGGCTACGGTCTTCGATAGTGCAATTCTGAATTTGAGTTTAGCAGGATCGGCTTCATTAAAAATGGAGACGGACTGATAAAACTGGTTATATTCTTTCGCCAGTTCGTAAGCATAATTGGAAACAATAGCCGGTGAATATTCGCGTGCGGCCTCATTTAGCTTGGCGTGATAATTATTCAAACGAAAAATAATTTCGCGCTCAATTCCTTCTAACACCTCTACGTTTTTCAAAGACTCACTCTGCACTTCTACATTCATCGCTGTTGCTTTGCGCAAAATGGCTTTGATTCGTGCATGCGTGTATTGAATGAACGGCCCGGTGTGTCCTTGTAATTGAATGGACTCGTTCGGGTCGAACAACATTCGTTTTTTAGGATCTACCTTCAACAAGAAAAATTTCAACGCACCGAGTCCTACCATTTCGGCCAACGCTTTGATGTCGGCTTCCGTCATCTCATCAATTTTACCCAGTTCGCGCGTTTGCTTCTCAGCCTCATCTACCATCTCCTGCATCAGGTCATCTGCATCTACAACAGTGCCTTCGCGGCTTTTCATTTTGCCGGAAGGAAGATCCACCATGCCATACGACAGGTGATAACACTTCTCTGCCCATGCGTAGCCCAATTTTTTCAGAATCAGAAACAACACTTTGAAGTGATACTCCTGCTCGTTGCCAACGGTGTATACTTGTCCTTCAATCTTGGGGAAATCGCGGAAACGCAAAATGGCAGTGCCAATATCTTGTGTCATGTACACCGAAGTGCCATCGGAACGCAACAAAACTTTCTGATCCAGTCCATCGGAAGAAAGATCTACCCACACTGAGCTATCGTCTTTCTTAAAGAAAACGCCTTGCTCGACTCCGCGTAGTACTTCGTCTTTACCTAAAAGATAAGTATTCGATTCGTAGTAGAGTTTTTCAAAATCAACGCCCATGCGTTTGTAGGTGGCGTCAAAGCCCTTGTACACCCAGCCGTTCATGGTTTTCCATAACTCAACGGTGGCCGCATCGTTTGCCTCCCATTGTTGCAATAAGTTAACAGCTGCCTTCATGATGGGTGCCTGCTTCTCCGCTTCTTCCTTCGCTACACCTTTGGCTTCAAGATCAGCAATTTGTGCTTTGTAATTCTTATCAAACTCAACGTAGTATTTACCTACTAGCTTGTCGCCTTTCAAACCGGAACTCTCAGGTGTTTCACCATTGCCAAACAATTGCCATGCAGCCATACTTTTGCAAATATGAATGCCGCGGTCGTTGATGATTTGTACTTTATGCACTTTGTATCCCAGTGCTGAGTAAATCTCTGCTACGGAATAACCTAAAAAATTATTTCGTAGATGTCCTAAGTGCAACGGCTTATTGGTATTGGGAGAAGAGTATTCCACCATCACCTCTCTGCCATTGGCCGACAGTTGCAAGTAATCTTGCTGATTGTAAATGGAAGCAAACACTTCTGCCCACACCGCATCTTTAATTGTCAGGTTTAAAAAACCTTTGACCACATTAAAGCGACTCACTAACCCGGAGTTGGCAACTAAATGCTCACCAATCATCTTCGCCGTTTCTTCAGGTGATTTCCGTGACAGCTTCGTCAACGGAAAGCACACGAGCGTATGCGATCCTTCAAACTCGGCGTTGGTGGGTTGGAGCTGCAGTTGCTCTACTGTTTGATTAAAAACAGCAGCGCTTGCTTTTTGTATTTCGGACTTAAGGTTCTGATCTAAATTCATGATGTTTTATGTAACCGCAGAGAACACAGAGAAACGCAAAGCTAAATGATGTGTCAAAGTTTATTTATTCCAACAATCCTGGGCCAAGTTCCTTGTGCACTTGAATAGCGCATCCAATGATCTTCTCCGAAATCTCATTCTCAGTCATAGAGAAAAATTAAATTCAGCATTAACCGCAGAGATCGCCAAGTAGCGCTGAGGGATTATTCGCGTTTTCTTTGCGTAACTCTGCGCCATCTGCGGTTTTCTTACTACACAAATCAAATAACCGCAGAGAAATCCAAGAATCACAGAGCCATTGTCCGCATTTCCTTTGCGAACCTTTGTGCCCTTCGAGGTTAATTGCATTCTACATATCCAAAATATACGCAAACATCAAAGGCGCTACGATGGTCGCATCGCTCTCTACAATAAACTTCGGTGTATCAATGCTCAGCTTGCCCCACGTAATTTTTTCGTTGGGCACTGCACCAGAGTAAGAACCATAGCTCGTAGTGCTATCGCTGATCTGGCAGAAATAACTCCAGAACGGAACGCCATCTCTTTCCAAATCCTGATGCAACATTGGCACCACACAAATCGGGAAGTCTCCGGCGATACCTCCACCAATCTGGAAGAAGCCGATGCCATGATCGGTCGCATTATTCGTATACCAATCGGCCAACCATACCATGTATTCAATGCCGCTCTTCATCGTGCTTGCTTTCAATTCACCCGTCAGCACATAGGAAGCAAAAATATTTCCCATCGTGCTGTCTTCCCATCCGGGCACTACCATCGGCATGTTTCTTTCGGCAGCCGCAATCATCCAACTGTTTTTCGGATCGATTTCATAGTATTGTTTCAAATCACCGCTGTTGATCATGCGGAACATAAACTCATGCGGGAACAACCGCTCACCTTTATCTTCGGCATCCTTCCACACTTTAAACAGGTGGGCCTGCAATCTGCGGAAAGCTTCTTCCTCAGGAATACACGTGTCCGTCACACGATTCAAATGATTTTGCAATAAATCCCACTCTTGCTCAGGAGTTAAATCTCTGTAGTTGGGAATGCGCTTGTAGTGCGAGTGCGCCACCAGGTTCATAATATCTTCTTCCAAATTGGCACCCGTGCAGGAAATGATATGGACCTTATTTTGGCGAATCATCTCGGCAAAGCTGATGCCCAATTCACCTGTACTCATGGCACCGGCTAGCGACACGAGCATCTTTTTGCCCTCGGCAATGTGCTTTTTATATCCTTTGGCGGCATCTACCAAAGCAGCCGCGTTGAAGTGCAGGTAGTTTTTTTCAATGAAAGCGGAAATGGGTCGGTTGCTCATAGTGGTGTTAAAATTTTGACGCGAAAATACAGGATTAAGTTGAAAAGTGGAGTGAGATGTTAGGTTTGAGACATAAGATTTGAGACTTACTAACCTCGAGCTTGAGGTAAAAAAGCTCGCTCGCCACCTTTTTATCTCATTTGTGGGTCATTTTTGTGGGTAGATAAAAAATCAGTATTAGCTACACATAAACGAACCTAAAGCGTTACTTACCTCCCCTAAAATAAGACCAGCCCGCTTCTTGCTTTTGTGCTAGTTCAATTACTGCTGAAGGTATCACAACGGCCGGTGCTATCAAGTCTTCTTTGCTTATTTTCCGCAGGGTCATAGTGTTATTGCAGGCAGAAAAGACAACACCTTTGGAAGTCCATTCACCCACTTGTTGACTCATCTTGCTTCCTTTTTTTGTGAGAAGATCCAGCCCACCGCTTAAACATACGACTTCTATTTCAGCCGATGACCAAACTTTTCTTATATTCTCAACTTGCATCAAAACACGGTTTTGAGAAACGGAGTCAGCATCATTGAATTGGATTACAATTTTGTGTTTGGCGTCATTGGCAGATTGTGCCAAAAGAACAGAGGTGCTAAAGAGTGCAATACCCAAGAAAAAAAGCTTTGTTTTCATAATGAGAAGTTTTGGTGTATGGTAAAAATAGTAAAAGCAAACTGGTGCTACAACTTCTGATTGTTTTCAATTTTTGTACCTTTCAGTATGATAATTTTTGCTTTGTAAAATATGGATGAATCAATTTCTACTCCGAAGGTTAAAAAGTTCAAGAAATACTTTTTCGAATTTATCATGGTATTTCTGGCGATTACGGCTGGTTTCTTTTCAGAGAATATCCGCGAAAGTTTTGGAGAGAAAGATCGTGAACGAGAATATGTACGATCTGTGACGGAAGACTTGCGGCAAGATATTTATACACTGGATAGCATTATTACTCAAAGGAAGAAGAAAGATATGATGCTTGATTCCTTGCTCATCTTGCTCCATAGCTCTGAATTAAAACAGCGTGGCAATGAAGTTTATTACTTTGCCCGATGGGCACCGCGCACCTACCGCTTCTTCAGTAACGACCGTACGCTGATTCAATTAAGAAATTCTGGAAACTGGCGCCTTGTCCGCAATCGCGAGGTATCTAATGCACTTCAGATTTATGACGAGCAAGTTCGAACCATTACCCAATACATTGAGCACCGTGAAGAATCGTTGGTCCTCATCTTGTATTCATCACTCAATAAATTATTTGATAACCAGGTTTTCAACCAAATGGTGGTTGGCATCAGTTTCAAAAAACCGACCACGAATCCCTCACTGTTATCTTATGATAAGGAAGCACTTAACGAGTTTGCCAATCAGATTCATTTTTTAAAAAATTCAAATCTATACTTTATCAGAAATTCAACCACGCTTCTGGGGTATTCCAAGAAAACACTGAGCTTAATTGAAAAGGATTATCCAAATGACTGAACCATGAATCAGCCAAACCACTTAAAGACTGTCTATAACCTAATTCTTTTCGCTAGCGCCTTCAATTTTTAATAGTAGATGAATGCTAGGACAGAATACTCTTCTCAATTTTGCTAACTTTCTTTAAAAATCAAATAGCATGGCCGCCACCAACTGGAAAAAAGAAATCCTGCCCCTTATCAAAAAATATAAAGGCAAAAAACATCCTTTGGATTACAACAACTTTTACGAACTGATTGTGATGGTTGTGCTGGCCGCACAAGACTCGGACCGACACATCAATAAATTGGCACCCGATTTTTTTTCGGCCTTTCCTGATATGAAAGCGCTTGCCAAAGCAGAGGCTGAAGCCATCTACGAAAAGATCAGCAAAGTGCGCAACTTCCGAAATAAAACGAAATGGCTGCTCGGCATTGCAAGCACCATCAAAGACAACAAAAATATTCCAACCACATTGGATGCCCTCACCGAAATGGCGGGCATCGGTAGGAAATCCGCCAACGTCATCCTACGCGAAATGGGTCAGCCGGCTGAGGGGATCATGGTCGACTTACACGTGGTACGCGTGGCACCACGCCTCGGTATCGCCAAAGGCACCGATCCCAAAAAACTCGAGAAGCAAATGATGGAAGTACTCGACCCAAAAGACTGGGGCGAGGCAGGCATGGCCATCTCTTTTCTCGGCAGGGAAACTTGTCGGCCTAAAAACCCAAAGTGCGACGAGTGTGTGTTGAGCAAGGTGTGCGAATATTATGCCACCGAAGTCAAGTAAAATGGACAAGCACCATGCTGAGCTATTGAAGATCATTCAGATCAATGCGGGCGATGAAACGTACCAATACGATTACATCGGCACTCGGCACCCGTTGTACAACATCACCAATCCGGTGCTGCGGCTGATCGCTAAAGAATGGAAGCGTGATCACAAGCAAATGAGTGCTGCGGCATTTCAAAAAATGATCACCAGCCTCGTACATGGAAAAAGTGCTACTGAAAAATTAATGGCCGGCATGTTACTCGATGTCGCCACACCCGAGCAACGCAATTTCAAACCAACTCTCTTTGACGATTGGCTTGACCAAGTTGAAGGTTGGGCAGAAGTAGACACACTCTGCACCGGAAAATTTACCAACACTGAAATTCCACGGCAGTGGAGTGCATGGCAAAAAATGTTAACGAAATGGACAAAGAGCAAAAACATTCACAAGCGCAGAGCTTCATTGGTGTTTTTATGTTCACCGGCACGCCAGCAAAAAGACGAACAACTAGCTACACTCGCACTCGCTAACATCGATCAACTCAAACACGAAAAAGATATTCTCATCACCAAAGCCATCTCGTGGTTGCTACGCAGCCTTGTCAAACATCACAAAAAAATAGTGAGCAAGTATATTGATGACAACCGCGCGAGCCTTCCGGCCATCGCCATCCGAGAGACAATGACAAAAATCACAACCGGAAAGAAAAATCCGAAGTTATGATATTGGCGGCCTAGCCGCTGCGCGTCTACCGCGCTATCCACTACAAGCCACGCGAGGCGCGTGGCTTTCCGCTCCTATCGCTGGCCGATGCTCGCACGTAGCTCATCATCAAATAATTATTTTCTTACTTCGCCGCTACCTGAAACGCTTTCTCTCCATTCTTTTCCATTTCGCGTAGCGTACGTAATTGTTTCATTTCTTCCAGTAATTGGAGTAATGCATCATCATCGGTTGTTCCCAGGTGCGCCTTAATTTCAGAAAATGATTTAACGTCATTGGGAGCTTTGCGAAAGCTGGTGATAAAGTTGAGTATGTCTATTTTTTTCATAGGCCTTTGATATACTTCTCGTTTTACGAAATAATCTTTCGAAGGTTTCTCAACGCGATTTGGAGGTGATGGTATGACTCGTGATTACAGTCTTCTTTCACGCCAGCCCATTGTCCGTCGATTAACAATCACAGGTGAAGACTACATTGTGATTAAAACGTATTTGTAAATGTATACATCTGCGAGGTGGACGTTATACTGCCATCGGGTAAACGATATTTTATTTTGAACTTATAATCGCCCTTCTCGATAATAGGAAACTGCGCCCAAATTAATTTGTCCTCACGGGTGGGAACCGGTGGCCGACTAAGATACACCGCTGCGGTTTGCTGTTGATATTCGCTAAAATCCACAAAACAAAACGCTGCAACGTTATGAACAATACGCTTTACACCTGTAGGAGAAAAAAATGGAGCATTATTTGAATCAACCATTTGTTGTGACAGTTTAACTCCGGCAGACAAAATATACATCGCTTTACGCGGTTTCCGTCCCACCAAACTAGTATCTCTGCTCAATGTTGGTTTAAAACTCGATTCCGTCCACGGGCTGTATATTAATGGTGTAATGCTATTATCAAACCAACTATTTCCGGAGGTAATTGCTTCAAATTCCAATAAGTTATTACTGTAAAGTGCATCATAATCCTGATTCGATTTGATTGTCAATTTTCCTGTTTGCAACTCCAGTTCATCGAAATACTCCCCACTCACAAAATCATTAAGAAGGTAATGAACTCTAAACGGTATATGCAATCCTCGTAAGGTGGAGCCAACAAAACTCAATGAATTAATCTTCTCTAAGAAAGTTTTGTATTTGCTGGTTCGGATAGCATATTGAAGCATTACTGTCTGCGTTCCGGTAGTTTTGTTTTTATTGACAAATTTTACCTTATAAATCGTCTCCGGGTCGAGTGTCTGAGGGATAGGAAACGTAATCTTATTTGCCGAATAGCTCAGCGGCGACTGTACTGTTGTTGTGAGCGTAGAAAACTCCACCCAATTATCGTAGTTGGCACCGAAGAGTGCGCTTTGCCCCGATTTCAATTTAATGAAACCATTCTTGGATTCGGCTATTAAAAAATGATACTGATTGGCAATAGGATAAGTATACTCGATGTTCTCAGGTGGCAAAGTGAAAGTAGCTGCTGAGGTGAACTTGACGCTCTGCACTTCCTTTATTTCCACATTATTCCAGGTCACAATTTTCCACGCTTTGTCAACATACTGCTCCCAATGCACTGTAATGTTTAATTGATAATTAGTAGCCGGCTCTAATGCATTGGTGCGGAGAAGAGTCACCTGTGTACTGTCTCCATTCCACGAAAGTGTAAATGGCACATTGCCTAATTGTATCAGATCTACAACAGGCTTGTATCTTACTGGTGAGCCGCCAGCTATGAATGCTATCGACTTGTTGATGGGAAAATTAAATTCTGCTTTTGGAAATGCAAATATGTCGACAGTAGAACCTTCAGCAGGTGTGATCAACTTGATGATTGTTTTGTTAACCACAGCCGGTTCCACAGGGGCAGGTGGCACTACTTCTTCTTTCTTGCATGCACCCATTACAAAAACAATAAACAAGAAAACCAAGAGGCGTTTTGGGGAAAGTATCATATTCAAAAAATAAAATTTCCTAAAATTAAAATTAATTTCGATGCGGATAAAATCTTTTGCAGACCTACCGAATGATTTGTAGCCAGCCTCTCAATTCTTTGCCAATAGCGGGAATGAGTAGGTGATAAAAATAAACTCCTTCTGTGACCCCATCACCCCGCCAATCATTTTCATAATTAAAGAATTGGGCAATCAACTCACCATACCGGTTCACAATAGTTAACCGATTTTCTCCGTAGAGACGGAGATTTTTTATATGGAAAAAATCATTTGCACCATCCCCGTTGGGTGTAATCACGTTGGGTACGAACAACTCGTGCGCCAATTCCACCTGTACAGTGTTCGAGTAAGCCAAATATTTCTTATCGGCAGAGCGTGCTTTAAGACGCACCGAATAAAAAAAACTTTGTGTGGCATCAATGCGGGTAGAACTATCTGAATTAATTGATTTAACCCACTCAAAATCAGAACCGGGTATTCTCGAGAAAATCTGATAAAGCGAACCACTATTCGCGCCAAAAAGGTAAGGGTTCCATTGAAGTTCAATCCAATCCGCATCTGTCGAAGATTGACCCTCTAAAAAAATTGTATTGTGCTGCACGGTTTCCTTCCATTCTTCACATCTATTCAAATATTCCATTTTAATGTCATATGACTTTTGACCGGTTGACAAGTCTCGTAATGTTAAAAGATTAGCCATCGGCAATGCAAGTTCCTGGTCTAACCAAAAGATAGTGGTGCGCTCTTTGGTCAACAACTTGATTTTTTTGAATCGATCCATTCGGTTTGCCTGAGTAGAGATCAGCACATTTCTTTCATCCACACTATCTACACTCACCCAATCAATCGTCAACGTGGATGGATCTTTATATCGGGTGACACGCAGTGTGTCAGAAATTCCAAAACAAACGGTATCTACCGTTACGCTCTTTTCTTTTACCCATACAAAATTAGGCAACAGGTCTTTCCACTTTAAAGTTACACGGTTGGTACCTTGCCCGTTGATTAAATCGCCTCCCCCAACGCCCCATGTATATTCCGATCCGTTTGTGTTGTTGATGGAGTAAACAACTGCGCGATCCAACAGATTGTTGCAAATGGAATCGAGGCCTTGTGGGGTTTGTGTCTTTAACTCTACATTAATTCGAACCGGAAAAAAACCGATGTCACTTTTACAATTTTTGGGATCGATGGCGCGCAAATCCACACGTGCCCCGGGGTTCGTAGCTCCCCAATTTACTTTCACGCTGTCTTTCTGCGCGGAATTACTATCAATGGTTCCGCCTACCACACTCCATTCATAGGTAAAGCCGGGCTTCGTAGTAGTCCAGTAATCGACGGCAGTTACTCCCGGGCAAACAGACCTCGATCCATCAATTGTCGGTCGTTCCGGTTTGGGTGTAATTCGTATTACGGTGATATCAGATATAACACAGTTGCTTTCCTGATACGTAAGCTTATAGACAAATTTGTTTTTTGTGGTATCGGTGTGTATGAATTCCGGCGTGAGCGTATTGGGATTGAGAAGATCCGTCTCTGGATACCATTTGAATAGTCCACTATATACAGACGGTACACCCAGAGTCACGCGATCTTTTATACAAATTTCTTTGTCGGGTCCTGCATCCGGTCGCTGACTTCCTTGGTGAAAAAAATGCGCTGGAAATTGTGGTAATAATAAATTAGACGGCACCGGGATTCCGTTTACATCAGCTTGGCAAGATAAACCCGGTAAATTAGGCTGGTGGATGATGGCCCATCTTTTAGCGTCATCCAATGGAATATAAATTTTTCCATCTGAGGCTAATTGTATGTTAAATCCAATGCCAGGATGACTGAATAAAACGGTGGTTGTCTTTTTTTCGATATCGTATTGAGACACTCTTTTATACGCATAGTCGCACAGGTAAAGAAACTTACTGTTGGGCGAGAACTCTACTCTACTAAATGGCAGCGATCGAAGATTTGTAAATGGCTCGCGTGCTACCTGATCAAAATTAAAATCAGCCAGAATGGTGCGTGTATCAAAATTTCCATCAATGGAGAATACGAACTTTTTGGCATCCGGCGAAAACCGATACCCGCTGGAGTTGCCAATGCTGAGCCCGGTAGGAAGATTAGAATAAGGCCCATCGATTCCATTCTTGGTGATTCGGAAAATGAGCATGCGATCCGACCCTTCAAACACATTGGAATCTACATCTCCAATCAGCCATAAGCTGCTGCCATCGCACGTTCCGGATACAGCATAGAAGCCATGCATGCCACCATACAAAATCTTGCCACGTTCTACTACTTCTCCCATTCGATTGTTGGCGCGCAAGTCCACAATGGAATAAACCAGATTGACTCCTGAAGTACCCGTTGATGGAGTTACAAAAACAGTATTGAAAATGTAAAAGGTGCTATCACTTTCTGGCTTTGGAACGATCACTGTGTTGTATCCTGGTGATGAATAGATGTTTTCTCCATTTTTATAAGGAACTCCAGAACTATTCCAAACTGTTTTGCCATTTGAATAAAGGATTAGTCTACCTGATAAATCCGAATATGTACCCATGAAAACAGCATCCACTGCATTGTCAGTACTAAACTCTGGAGACTGAGAAATAAAGCTGGCTTTTGTTTGCGGATAGAGCAACCAATTGGCAGCCTGATATTGGGCATAACTCACAGTGCCATTCAATAAAAGAATGAGCAGAAATAAAAAATATTTGAGGGTTATAACCCGATTTCCGTGACTATGGAAATCTCGTTTCATTGAACTGCTTCCACCGGTCTACTCTCAATCGACTTCGCTGCTGCTTCCAATATTTCAAAGGCACTTTCCGCCATACGGTTTTCAGTGTCCAGAGTAGGGTTCACCTCCACAATCTCCCAAGCACATATGCGTGGATCTTTGCATAGCTCTACGTTGAGCAACTTGGCTTCTTCTACTGTCAATCCATTGGGCACCGGTGTGCCCGTGCCGGTTGAAAAGCGGCTATCAATGCTGTCCACATCAAATGACACGTAAATCAGATCGCAATGGTCGAGCATCTGCAACACACGCTGAGCCATTTTATCGGCACCGAATTTTTTGATGTCTTCGACTTCAACAAAATTGATGTTGTTCTTATTGATCAGATAGTTTTCAGGTTTTTCCAAATCGCGCACGGCCACATACACCAAGTCTTCGGCATTGATTTTAGCACCCTGCACGCCTACATTTTTTATTTGTTCCCAATAATCCAGCGTTTCACCGCGTGGGTCATTGACTTTGCATTCAAGATTGTCGTAGTCAAGTGCCATGGCGAGCGGCATACCGTGCATATTTCCCGATGGCGTTGTAAAAGGCGAGTGAATATCTGCGTGGGCATCAATCCATACCACACCTAATTTCTTTTTCGGATAAGCCTTCTTGATTCCGGCAATGGTGCCATAAGCCGTAGAATGATCGCCTGCCATTATGAGTGGAAAGTAATCATCAAAAAGTTGTTCGTACACTTCCAGACAAACACGCTCTTCCATTATCAAAACGCCATCGATAAATTTTGCATAGGCGTGTTCGGCACCGTCAAAAAGCAATTCGTTTACATTTTCAACTTCTACTGAGTCGTATTTTCTGAACAAATCCGATGTCAGATCAAGGCTGGCGATTTTCATTGCCTCTACACCTAAACTGGCACCACGCGTTCCGGCACCGATTTCGGACTTCACTTCAATGATCTTTATTTCCTTCTCCTTCACAAAAATTATGATTTAATGGTATTCGATTAACTAAAAACAAAAAAAGAAAAATTCCTTAGTTCAAGCCCTTCAGAAATCCGGGAGTGCGTGTGCAATTGAAAAAACTAAGAAACTGTAGTTAACCATACGGCTTGAATTATTGCAAAGATGGCAAATTTATGTCAATATTGCACCTTATTTTTGGTTGTTGGTAGACCGTTAACGCGTTGTTCGACCCCACCAGCCAGCACCGAACAACCACTACCGAAATGAAGAGCTACCGTGAATTGATTGAACAGACGTTTGAATTCCCTCAGAAAGAATTTAAAGTAAGAAGCCATGAACTACTTTTTAATGATGTGCCTCTGATGGACATCATTAAACAATACGGCACTCCGCTCAAGATTACCTATTTGCCCAAAATCAGCGAAAATATCCGCTATGCTAAGGCCGCATTTAACAACGCCATGGAACGTTTTAAGTACAATGGCAAATACACGTATTGCTATTGCACCAAATCTTCTCACTACGACTTCATTTTGGAGGAGGCTTTGAAGAACGATATTCATATTGAAACATCTTCGGCTTTTGATATTCCCATTGTGCGCACCTTGTATGGCCGTGGTAAAATCACTAAAGACACGTACATCTTATGCAATGGCTTTAAGATGCCCAGATACCGCGATTACATTACCGAATTGTTAAATGACGGCTTCAATTGCATGCCTATTCTTGATAACCTAAGTGAAATTGACACGTACGAGAAAAATGTAAAAGGTCCTTACAATGTGGGCATTCGCGTAGCGGCAGATGAAGAACCTAAATTTGAATTTTACACGTCACGATTAGGTATTCGCTATGGCGATATCAACACGTTGTATAAAGAGAAAATTGAGACCAGCAGCAAAGCGAAACTGAAGTTGTTGCACTTTTTCATCAACACCGGCATCAAAGACACGGCTTACTACTGGAGTGAGTTAAGTCGCTTTATCTTCAAGTACTGTGAAATGAAAAAAATCTGCGACTCACTCGATTCGATCGACATCGGTGGCGGATTTCCGGTTAAAACTTCACTCACTTTTCAGTACGATTACAAGTACATGATCGAACAGATCGTTGAAAACATCAAATGGATCTGCGAAAAGAATAACGTGCCGGTGCCCAACATCTTTACCGAGTTTGGAAGTTTCACCGTAGCCGAAAGCGGAGCGGTGTTGTATTCTGTGGTCGATCAAAAACTACAAAACGACAAGGAACTGTGGTACATGATTGATGGCTCCTTCATCACGCATCTTCCCGATGTGTGGGGCATGAATCAAAAATACATTTTGATGGCACTCAACAAATGGGATGATCCGTATCATAAAATCAACATCGGCGGCCTCACATGCGACAGTCAGGATTATTACAACTCAGAGGCGCACACCGGTGAGGTGTTCTTGCCAATGATCAATGATGAAGAGCCGTTGTACATTGGCTTCTTCCACACCGGTGCCTATCAGGAATCGCTGGGCGGCTATGGCGGCATTCAACATTGTTTGATTCCTGCGCCGAAACATGTGTTGATCGATCGAAACGAAGATGGTGAAATCTCTACCGAACTTTTCGCGAGCGAACAAACAAGCGAAAGCATGATGAAAATCTTAGGCTATGAGGAAGCGCACGCTCCCAAACGCCAAAAGCCTACCAAGCTAAAAGTAAGCGGATCACTATAAGGGCACCGCTAAAAACTCAGAGCACAAAAAAAGCCTTCCGATTTTTCGGAAGGCTTTTTTGTTTTCACGCCTCTCGGCACTAAAACATTCCTTTGGTTTGCTTGTAATCGGCAGGCAGCACAAAGTCAGAGGCACTCAGCGTTTCTCTTTTGATCTCCGTTACCTCGATGACCATTTTCGCTTCCGGTGTTGTCATTTCCATTCGCAATGGAACTCCTTCAATGCCTTCGTAGATCATCGGCTCACCGCGTCCCATTCGTTGCTTCGCCAAGCTCTTCATATCAAAATCTTTTATGTCGGATGTAGTCCAATAGATCTGATCAACCGTTTTACCTCTCTCGGTAACAGTGGCAATGTATTTTGTGCAGGTGTATTTCAAAATCGTGGTGGTTTCGTTTGTCTTCGTCACCTTCACTTGTGGCTTGCTGGCTTGCGGCATATTGGGTGGGCCGCCAGCACCTAACTCTGAATACGTTTTGCTTTTCCGATCTAGTCGGTACGATTTATCTTTCAAATTAAGCACTTCCATCGGCATCATGCCACCTTCCAGAATGGTAAGTGAGTTGCCGCCTTTCATTTTGAACACCATCGCAGAAGGCATCATAGAAGCCATTCCACCACTTGTGCCGCCACCCTGCACCATTTTCAGAGCGTCTTCCATCTGCGCCTTCAATTGCGGGTTTGCTTCCAGCACGGCTTTCATCTGCGGGTCATTCATCTTCTCTTGCATCTCTTTCATCTTGGCCTGATTGATAGGATCATTGAGTTGCTGCATGCCCTGCTCCATTTGTGCCTTCATCTTCGGGTCGGTGATTTCGGCTTTCATAGAGAACTTGACGGTGCCCTCAAAAGTTTGGCCTAAGGCGGCCGCGCTGATGAGGCATAGAACGATAACAAAATTTGTTTTCATAGGCAGATAGTTAAGTGATTAGTGAGGATGTAAGATCAAAGATGATGCCTCTTTTAGACTTTCACAGGCAAAATCGGCTTTATTTGGTGGTTCAATCTCATTGCCAAGCTGAATGGTGCGAATGCCCAACTGGCGGGCGGGGATGATATCTCTTCCACGGTCGCCCACCATCCACGATTGGCTAAAATCAATGGCGAATTTAGCTTGTGCCTTTTCAAACATCAACGTACCCGGCTTCCGCGAAAGCGACTGCGTGACAGTTGGATGATACGGACTATAGTAAAAATGATCAATCACGTGTCCGGATTGTTGCTGTAGATACTGATGGCAAGCCGCAACATCGGCATGTGTATAGATGCCTTGAGCGATGCCGGATTGATTCGTGACAACAATCAATTTGTAGCCTGCTGTATGCAATGCCTGCAGTGCCTCGATGACTCCCGGCAATATGTCAAAGTCGGCTACCCGGTAGGTGTAGTTGGGATTATCTCTGTTTAGTACACCATCGCGATCTAAGAAAACGGCCTTGTTCATACGATTAAATTGAATTCTGCCTGAAAATTAACATTATTCGGCGATCCAAATGTGAATTCCATCTTACTTTCAGGCATGCGATTGTAATCAATCTGTTAAATTAATACTTTTAAAAAAAATACATTTTGAGCAACGCCCTCGTCATCATTCCTACTTACAACGAAATAGAAAACATCCATTCTATTATTCATGAAGTGTTCGCTCAACCCAAAGATTTTCATCTGCTGATTGTAGACGATAACTCACCCGATGGCACCGCCAACGAGGTCAAGATTTTGCAACAAAAATTCAATAGGCCTGCGGAAACAAAACTGCATTTGATGCAGCGCGAAGGCAAGTTAGGATTGGGAACAGCCTACCTCGCAGGCTTCCGGTTTGGTTTGCAAAAAGGCTACAAATACCTCTTAGAAATGGATGCTGATTTTTCGCACAACCCCAAAGACCTTGTGCGATTGTATTTAGCCTGCGAAGAATCCGGCAACGATTTATCCATTGGATCACGCTATTCCAACGGTGTGAACGTGGTTAACTGGCCCATGAGCCGCGTATTGATGTCGTACTTCGCCAGTAAATATGTGCGTTTTATTACTGGTATTCCGGTACACGATACCACCGCCGGCTTTGTGTGCTTTCGGCATACCGTGCTCGAAAAAATTCCGCTTGACCAGATTAACCTGGTAGGCTATGCTTTTCAGATTGAAATGAAATTCCTCACCTGGAAGTATGGCTTCAAAATTACCGAAGTACCCATCATATTTACGGATCGCACCTTGGGGCAATCAAAAATGTCGGCGAGTATTTTTAAAGAGGCCATCATGGGCGTGCTGATGATGAAAGTGAGAAGTTGGTTTAAGAGTTTTAAGTAGTCTCAAACCCCTCATCTTTCGGCTCCCACAATTCAATCTTGTTTCCATCGGGATCCATAATCCATCCAAATTTTCCATACGGATACTCCTGCATTTCTCCGACAATTTCTACGCCTTCTTCTTTCAACACTTTCAGCAACTCCACCAAGTTTTCTACGCGGTAGTTGAACATGAACTGCTTTTCGCTGGGTTGAAAGTATTTAGTGTCCGCTGCAAACGGACTCCATTGTGTTAATGCCGGAGACTTCGCATCGGGCTTATCGAGTTCCAGCCATTGAAAGCTGGCGCCATAATCATCTACCGGCAAGCCCAAGTGCTTACCGTACCATTCTTTTGTTTTCTTTGGGTCGGTTGTTTTAAAAAAAACTCCGCCCAATCCAGTTACTCGTTTCATAAAAATAAAGTTAGGTGAATTATTTCGGTTTATTCTTTTCATAAATGGCAATCCACTCTTGCGGTGTCATCTTCGCAGCCAATTCGCCAATCAAATCAAGCGGCACATCTTCCGGTTTCTTAAACCGAATACACGATTTGCCCATGTCCAATTTCTTCTTCGAATACACCCGCCACTCATCAGTAAACCAATCCAGTATTTTTTTATTCGCATACAAACCCATGTGATATAACGCAATAAAATTTTTCTGCGAAGCCACGTTCATAAACGGCAACGGCAACTCCGGTGTGCAGTGGTAGCCATCCGCATAAATTGAGTGCGGCACCACATACCCAATCATGCCATAACTCATGCGCGCTTCAAATCCCTTCGGCAAATTTTTGGTGATCACCTTGTGCATGTCGCTAATAATCTTCTTACGATCAGCGGGCAACTCGCTCAAATAATCGGCAATGGTCGTAGCTTTCGATTGCATCGCTACGCGGATTTAGTATTGACATTTTCCTGCGCTGCCAAAAAACTCTTTCTGCGAAGCAAGCCCGCTGTAATCAACGAAATGATTAGTCCCACCGGAAAAATTTCAATCAACGTTACGCCAAAGCGAATCGGAAAATTGGTTTTATAAACCTGATATTGTTCGTCCATTTTCTTCAACTCGGCTTCCGTCGCTCCTTTTTCTTTTAGCTTCGTCACATATTCCTGCGCCATCTTATTCACATAATCGGGCGACATCCGGTGAAAGGATATCTCCCATGCCAACGCATACATCACCGAGGCGACCAGCGTAATCAAAATGCCCACCAAAAATCCCTTACCAAAACTAATCGTCCCTTGCGCATATTGGTCGCGAAACGACTTCACCCCAACAAAAATCAGCGACAGCGCCACCACCATGGTGGTGTAGCCAACAAACTCGCCATTCTTAATGTCAAGCGTGCCCTGTTCATACAGCGGCATCGTAATTAGCATCATGCCGCCCACAATGGCTCCGGCAATCAACCCATAAACTAGTACTATTCTTTTCATAAGCATTTTTGTTTTTTGCTCAAATCAAGCGCTATCGGGGGCCAAAGCCTTCACCCGAAAGGATGATTTCAAGTAATTTACAAGAAATAGTACGAAAGTGGGAGTCAATTTTGGCCAACACGCACCTTTATCAAGGTATCAGGCTCAGCTCCTTCGCTTTTTGAATTGCCTGCGTTCTGCGGCTCACCTCTAGTTTTAGAAAAAGATTAGACGTATGGGTCTTCACGGTGTTTAGCGACACAAACAACTTGTCGGCAATCTCCTGATTCGAGAGCCCCTTCGCCATCCATTGTAACACCTCGTGCTCACGCTTGCTGATGCCCAGTCGATCCAACTCGCGTTCGTTAAAAACAAAATCAGCAGCCATCTTCACCACAACCACTTTGGGGCGCGTTAGTCGAAAGCCCGCCCAAATACCCAAGCCGGTAAACAACATCGCAATCACCGCCAGATAAAATTCAAGCGCTAAGTCTTTGGCAAAAAATTGGTATTCCAGGTATTTCAACAAAAACACCAGTACCGCCAACGAAGCCCCATAAATCAGGATTATTTTCTTCACTCGGCTAATCTACAAAAAGTGGATTTAGGGCAACTCTAAAAATGCCAAAATCCCTTCTCTTTTGGAGAAGGAAAGGATGAGGTGTGCAAAAAAGTTTTAGAGTTGCCCTAAATCATGAAATGAGAGAAATAGAAATTTTCTTGGGGGCATGTCCACCGTCAGCGCAGCAAGCTAAGCGCTGGCGCTGGCCACCGGGCTTTTCGCTATATGCTCCCTCGTTCACGAGCACAGTAAATTACAAGCTCACAGTCTCGGGAAGCATGCCGCTTCAATCCCTTGCCCTCGCTCGCACGTAGCTCAGTGTCACACCCAACATGTGCTTTTCAAAATAGCGCAGCAAAAAATCAATCTCGTCTTTGGTTGCGACCGCTCCATTGTTTCTTCGGTGCGCCTGAGCGCTGGCCCGAGCGTTGTCCTCCTTCGGGTCTTTTACCGCGATTGAAAGAACCTCTCTCTTTGGGTTGTGGTGTAAACGTAGCATTCGGATCCAGCGGATACGGATGATCGGTCACCACCGGCACCTGTTTGCCGATCAGCTTTTGAATGTCGCGTAAAAATTCTTTTTCTTCGGCATCACAAAATGATAACGATTGTCCCGATGCTCCTGCCCTGCCCGTGCGACCAATACGATGCACGTAAGTCTCCGGAACATTCGGCAATTCGTAGTTGATCACCGTTGATAAATCATCGACATCAATACCACGTGCTGCTATATCCGTAGCCACCAATACTCGAGTATGTTGCGCTTTAAAATTAGTGAGCGCACGCTGACGTGCATTCTGTGATTTGTTTCCGTGTATCGCCTCGGCTTTGATTCCTACTTTGGTCAAGTCTTTCACCACGCGATCGGCTCCGTGCTTCGTGCGCGTAAAAACCAAAGCTGTCACAATGGATTTGTCTTTCAACAAATGTAACAACAGCGACTTCTTATCTTTCTTATCCACAAAATACATCGACTGCTTGATTGTATTCGACGTAGACGAAACCGGAGTCACTTCTACCCGTGATGGATTGGTGAGTATCGAATTAGCCAACGATGAAATTTCCTTCGGCATGGTAGCCGAAAAGAAAAGCGTCTGACGCTTCGTGGGTAACTTAGCAATCACTTTTTTCACATCGTGAATAAAACCCATGTCCAACATTCGGTCTGCTTCATCCAACACAAATATTTTGATCTGATCGAGTTTGATATAACGCTGGTTCATCAAATCCAACAATCGACCTGGAGTTGCAATTAAAATATCTACACCGGCACGCAATGCATCGGTTTGTGCTTTCTGCGAAACACCACCAAACACCACGGTGTGGCGCAAGCGCAAATGTCTTCCGTAGGCCGCAAAACTTTCATCGATCTGTATCGCCAACTCACGCGTGGGCGTTAGGATCAATGCTTTAATTCCTTCCGGTGCTTTTTTAAACAACTCATCCTGATGGAGTAATTGCAAAATCGGTATAGCGAAGGCTGCGGTTTTTCCGGTGCCGGTTTGTGCGCAGCCAAGTAAATCTTTTCGTTCCAGTAAAATAGGGATGGCCTGCTCTTGAATGGGTGTGGGCTTGGTATAGCCTTCCGTTTTTAAAGCCCGCAGGATAGGCTCAATGAGACTTAATTTTTCAAATGACATAATTGATTTTTGTAATAAAGAGACTGAGGTTATTCTTGACGCCTCTTGGAATGATCGAACCGATGAACAGTTTTATACGTGAACTTTGAGGAGTGATGCACAAAGGTAGCGATAATAAATGACTATCTACTATGTTAAATCCAATGTTGTTAAGTTAAGCTCGACTGAACTCCTCTCTTGTGGAGAGGAATGAGGTGAGGTATAAAATTGGGCTTAACTAACAACATTGATTCTAAACCCTTGTTGTAGATAAGGGCCATAAATCAAGTTAATTACCTTGACGAATCTTTTACATTCTCAGGGTTTAACCTTGACAATACTGACGATTACGTCAGTATTCGTCAAGGCTATATTCACCACACATACGTTGCCACCTCACCCGCAGTCAGCGAAGTATTCACATACCTACCGCCCCATTGCAGGGTAAACTTCTGGGCAGTGGTGTGATTATTCACTACCACCATCACTTTTTTACCCTGCGGTGTTACAAAAGCGACATGATGCAATGGATCGCTTTTCGTTGACTCCACCCGCACCGAACCAGCAGGCACAAACTTCGAGGCATGAGCAATGATGTAATACGAAACATTGCGGGTAATCGTGCTATCCACAGTTATCGCGCCTTGACACAGCGTACAACCTCCATCATCTGTATGTGGATTGAAATTTTTGTCGGCTGCTAAGTTCCATTCTAAAATTACTTTACATCCTTCGCGGGTTGCGCCAACAATGATATTCTTTGTATGCCACTGTAAGTCTCCCCCAAAGTCTCCTTTACCGGATGTCCACTGCTCGGTGAAATACAGATTTTTATCGGGATGTGCTTTTCGTACTTCCCCCAGCGCACTCACCTCACCCAGATACAAATGAAACGCACTTCCATCCACAAATTTTCGTGTTACGGAGTCATTCAAAATTGAAATCGGATACTGCGGATGATCGGCATTGTGATCAAACAAGACGATTCCTGTACGCAGCCCTGCTGCTTGCAAGGCTGGCCCAAGATTTTCTTTGATAAACAGCGATTGCTCTTCAGCCGTCATCAACATGCTGGGTGTGTTGTTTGGATTCTCCGGCTCATTTTGGATTGTTAATGTGTGAATATCAATTCCCTCGGCTTTCATTGCTTGCAGATATTTCACGAAATAACTCGCGTAAGCAGGATAAAATTTCTTCATCAAACTTCCACCCTTCGCACGTTGGTTGTCTTTCATCCACAGGGGTGCCGACCACGGACTGGCCATGATTTTTACAGAAGGATTGATTTTCAAAATCGCTTTCAATACGGGAATCAGATTTTCCCGATCAGGAGCGATGTCAAATTTTTTCAATTCGGGATCTTCTTCGCGGGGAGCCAAATCGTCATACGAAAAAACATGATCATCTAAATCTGATGCACCCACACTGACCCGCAAATAACTAATCCCGATTCCATTAATCGGATCAAACAACTCGCGTAACAAATTCTCACGATCAGCCTCCTTCATCTTTTGCTGAATCAAAAACGCGCTTCCTCCCGTAAGGGCATATCCAAATCCATCCATTGTTTGAAAACGCTGTGTGGTGTCAATGGAAATGATCGTTTTAGTGGAAGCCGCTACAGCAAACGATTCGGTAGAGGGTTGTAATAATTTTGAACGATCGCCCGTAGTTCGCCAAACGGAAACCGAGGAAGTGTTTGTATTTTTTTGCTCGCAAGCAACGAAGCCAACAGCCAACCAAAGAAGTAGCAGAAATTTACGCATGATGTTTATAAAAGATGACTAAAGTTCTCGTTCATGAACCAATGCTCCAGTCACAATCAGATATTGCGCCAGGCAATAGGTAAACATAATCAACACGCCGGCTCCGTTAAAGGGTTGCAAAAACTTATTGATCGCCAATGCCGAATCGGAAATCATAAAACAGATAGCGCCCGAAAATATGAGCGCGAAACTGACTGTGTTGGTACGACCAAAACGAAACAAAGCATTTAACGCCATCAGCGTTAGCACCAAAGCATACACCATCACCGGCACGCGCAAATCACCCAATACAGGATAAAGAACTACGACCAAACCAGAACCCGCCAAAATAATCGGCAACGAAAACCGAACCTTTTGTGTACCCAATAATTCTTTGGATGTGTCAGCTATCATCAACTGGCGATAGCAAAGGATGTAAATCACATGGCCGATTAAAAAGGCGACCAGTCCACCAATAAAAAACAAACCATCTTTACCTTGAAAAATCAGCAGCACATCACCCGCCCAACAAAAGAAGAGCGCACCGATAAACAGGATGGATCGTACCGATGAATGTGTATAGTAGTGTGCAATCAGGCTAAGCATGATCAAGGGCTTAGCAAAAAGATGCACATCATCCCATGCCAACAAGTTCGCCATCATCTCAACGAGAGAAGCAGCGAAAAATAAGATGAGCCAACCTGTTTTTTTACTGGGCATAACGTGTACGGTGTTTGGTCAATAAATAAAAGAAAGCAACCACACAGAACGAAGCACACACTACGAATGTAATGAAAAATTGAGACGAATCATTTCCATAAATCCATGCAGAAACAAAAGCACCCAGACCTATGCCCATTTCCATGAAAATGTAAAAGAAGGCAATGCCGCGTCCACGGTGTTGGTCATCACACAAATCGGTTGTCCACGCCAATAATGTTGGCGAAGTAGATCCTTGTGCAAAGCCATACAACACCGCACCGATAATCAATTGCATTGGTGTCGTAGAGGTACCAATGGTTACCATCGCGATGATCATTAACGGCACCGATAATTTTAAAACAGCGACACGCCCATAGCGATCGGATGCTTTTCCGGCTATCAATCGAATCAACAACGAAGCAATGGTGATGAAAGTGAACAATAATCCTTTGCTCATAATGCTGACATGCTTTCCAAAGTCGGGCATGAGTGTAAACACTGCACCATACGAGAAAGCAGTCAATAACATAACCAATGAAGGTGCGAGAACCAGTGGCTCATACACATCAACAGGCTTGATTTTCAAAAACCGCCACGTGAGTGCTTTCTTTTCGTGCAGCGTTTCATTCACCTGCATCATAATGAGCACAGAGAGAAACGCAAAAATTGCGGACAGATAAAACAAGGCGTTGAAGCCAAAACTTGAAACCACCAAATAACTGATGCCCGGGCCTCCGGCCATGCCGATTGCGCCGGCTGTACCTACCCATCCCATTGCTTCTCCGCGTTTGTTCGATGGAATCGTATCGGTAATGTAAGCGGCCACACCTGTGGGTGAAAATCCGGTAGAGAATCCATGCAACAACCGAAGCATTAAAAATCCGGCTACAGTTGCTAGAATGGGATACAATAAACTGCAAATCAAACAGACGATTCCGCCAATCATCATCACCGGCTTGCGACCGAGCATATCCGTAAGCTTTCCACTAAACGGGCGCGAAGCCATAGCCGTGAGCGTAAACAACGAAATGATCAATCCTTTATACTCACCTCCACCCATCTTTGATAAAAAGTCGGGTAACTCAGGAATGAGCATATTGAAACTCGCAAAAAAAAGAACAGAGCTTAGGCAAAGCAACCAAAATCGCGAAGAGTAAGCGTGCGATGATTTTTCTCTAGTCATTCTTTGCAGATGCCTCCTGATCTTCTAATAAATAGGCTTTGATGAACGCATCTAAGTCGCCATCTAAAACCGATTGTGCATCGTGGCTTTCTACGCCGGTGCGGGCATCTTTCACCAATTTATATGGATGCAACACATAGTTGCGTATCTGTGAACCAAAATCAATTTTCATTTTTCCGGCTTCTACTTTATCGCGGGCCGCATTGCGTTTCTCCATTTCGCGCTGATACAATTTAGATTTTAGCATTTGCATCGCACGCTCGCGGTTGGCATGTTGGCTGCGCTCTACCTGACAAACAATCACAATTCCGGAGGGCTTGTGTGTCAATTGAACTTTCGTCTCCACTTTGTTTACGTTCTGTCCGCCGGCACCACCGGAGCGCGATGTTTGAATTTCGATGTCGGCCGGATTTACTTCAATCTCGATGGTGTTATCTACTTTCGGATAAACAAAAACCGAAGCGAAGGAAGTATGTCTGCGTTGATTGGAGTCGAACGGAGAAATGCGAACCAACCGATGCACGCCTATTTCTGATTTCAATTTGCCGTATGCAAACGGGCCTTCGATTTCTAGTGTAGCCGATTTAATACCCGCTACCTCCCCAGCCTGATAATCGATCTGTGAAACTTTGTAGCCACTTTTTTCACCCCACATAATGTACATGCGGTTGATCATATCGGCCCAGTCGTTACTCTCCGTACCACCGGCACCGGGATTGATCTCAAGCACCGCACTGAGTTGATCTTCTTCTTTGCTCAGCATTTTTTTGAACTCAAGATCTTCCACAGCCTTGGCTACTTTCGGATATTCTGCATCGAGTTCTTCTTCGGATACATCGCCTGCATCGTGGAATTCGTTGAGAACTTCTAAGTCGTCAACCAGTTTGCTGACTTGCGCGTACGCATCGGTCCAGATTTTCTTAGAGCGAATGTTTTTGAGCAGGAGTTCGGCTTCTTTGGGTTTATTCCAAAAGTCGGCCTGATGGGTAATACGTTCTTCGTCTTGTATTTCTACAATTTTACGGTCGTAGTCAAAGATACCGCCTGAGGGCGGCAACACGGATTTTGAGGTCCTTTAATTGTTCGGAGGTCATTTCAGAAATTATTAAGCTGCAAAAGTAAGAAACCGGAGAGGTTTATGAAACACCTAAGTGGGATAGGAATTCCATCATTTTCCCAAAACATCTGATACCTCTGGATAAAGAATGTATTTATGGGAATGAAAAGTATTGCATCCGGCTTTTTGTTGGTCATTTCAGTAACAAACTGTTTTAGCCAAAAAATTAAAGACATCGATAATAATCTTTACGACACAGTTAGGATTGGCAAGCAAACTTGGTTTGCAAAAAATCTAATAACATCTCATTACAACGATGGCACACCCATTCCGAAGGTCACAGTTCAAAGTGATTGGGCGGCACTAAAAACACCGGGATATTGCTGGTACGGCAACGATGAAAATTCATTCAAAGAAACCTACGGTGCGCTCTATAACGGCTATGTTGTAAAAACAAATAAGATTTGCCCGAATGGATGGCATGTTCCATCATCCGCGGAGTGGTCTACGCTGTTCGAAAATGCAGGTGGCGTTAACATTGCAGCGGGCAAACTAAAAGAAATGGGCACCACTTTGTGGGAGAGCCCTAACAGTGGCGCAACCAATCAATTTGGTTTTACAGCATTACCTAGCGGCCACAGAGCAGAAGATGATTTCTTTGGCGAAGGTTTAATTGCACTGTGGTGGAGTTCAACTGAATATGAGCCAAATTATGCTTGGACCGAGAGTATCCAATATTCGGAGGTAGGTGTGAATTTAACAGCGGGAAGATCATTTACTATGGGGCTTTCTGTCAGATGTCTGAAAAATACCGATCAGGTTGTGACGGGAACTGAAAATTCAAATGCTGTTGCCATCAGCGTATACCCTAATCCAGTAAATGACTACTTACATATAACCTTACCAAGCGAAGGAAAAAAATCAATCATGATCTATGCCTCATCCGGAAATCAGATAATAAGCATAACTACGTTTGAAAGAGAAATAGATGTCGATGTAAGACATCTTTATACTGGCCTTTATATGGTAGAAGTTCAAACACAAACTTCATCTCATATTATTAAGGTAGTGAAGAAGTAACTCTTTTAGGTTACCTCATTTTCCTTTCTATTCGCTTGATTTAATTTGATAATAGTTCGATTTATAATCAATCGTGCGGATGGTGGTGCCGCGGCTTACTCGTTGGTATTTTGGTTTAATCAATAACATGAGTGTGCCGGCTCCGGCAACACCCAACGCAAGTTGATTGCTTTCATCGAAGCCACTTTTGCTGGAGCCGAACAAAACATTGGCCTGATCGATGGCAATGTAACCCAGGCCGCCTGCCAACATCAGTGCGCCAATGCGCTTGAGAAAGGATTGATGCCGTTGCCCACGTAGGCTCACTTTTCTGATTTTGAGAAATGGAATGGTATCCAATGCAGAGGTTACTAGTGAAAAATCGTTAAGTTCGGCAATGTAGCCTTCTACTTTCTTGCCATTGGAAAGCTTGAACAAAAAGCGGTCACCTTCTGTAAAACGCAACATCACATGATCGCCCCTCAAGAAAACGAGTTGCTTTTGCGCATGGCACACAATGTCTGCGAGCATGAAAGTAAAGAAGAGAATAACCGCGAATCGCTTCATTTACATTCTGGGTTTCCAAGGTGTTTCTTCAATTTGAAGTTCGTGAGCCATACTTCGGCACAAAACAAAAAGATAGTCCGACAGGCGATTGAGATACTGTATGACGAGCGTATCCACCTTTTCGTGTTGATCAAGAGATATGGTTAATCGCTCGGCTCTGCGGCAAACGGTGCGTGCTACATGGCCAATGGACACGGAAGCATGACCACCCGGCAAAACAAAAAATTTCATCGGTGGCAACTGTGCATCCATGGTGTCAATTTCTTGCTCTAGTCGGGTAATGTCGCTTGAAGCGAGCGCCGGAATTTTTACTTTCGTATTGCCCGGCTCGGTGGCAAGGATGGAACCGATGGTGAAGAGTCGGTCTTGCACTTCGATGAGTATCTCTTTGCGATTTTGATTGACGGGCTGATCGCGCACCAGACCGATGTATGAATTTAACTCATCGACTGTGCCATACGTGTCGATGCGTAAATCGGCTTTTGAAACGCGCTTGCCACCAAAAAGTGCGGTGGTACCTTCATCTCCTGTCTTTGTATAAATTTTCACCGGCTCTGTTTTTACGTGGAACGAAATCGTTGCGCAAAGGGCAATTTTGTTGTTTGGAATTTGATACAAAGTACAGGTTTAAAAACCAAAGTTCAAACTATTGAAAGCGGCATCTAAGCGTGTGAAACGGGCAAGCGATTGAAGTGGAAATCCCGATGATGAATATCGGGATTGAAGCGAAAAGCGCGGTGGCTTTGCGCAGCTTAGCCATGCCCCAAAATACAACACCAGCGGTTGCTTAATTGTGACAAACTGTTGTTACTTTTGCCGACAAATTTATACACCATGGATATTCAATTCGTTCCGCTCAATCATGTTCACGAAAATCTTGGCGCTAAGATGGTGCCGTTTGCTGGCTTTAACATGCCGGTGCGCTACTCATCGGATATTGAAGAGCACATGACGGTGCGCAACGGGGTGGGTGTGTTTGATGTGTCGCACATGGGCGAATTTACCGTGAAGGGACCGGATGCGTTGGATCTGATTCAACGGGTGACGAGTAATGACGCGAGTAAATTGATTGATGGGCAAGCCCAATATTCTTGTTTGCCGAATGAAACAGGTGGCATTGTAGATGACCTGATTGTGTATAAGATTAAAGACAACGACTATTTATTGGTGGTGAACGCATCGAACATTGTTAAGGATTGGAATTGGATTAGCCGCTTTAACACGAAGGGCGTGGAGATGAAAAACATTTCTGACGACATCTGTTTGTTTGCCGTGCAAGGCCCGAAGGCAATAGATGTGTTACAAAAGTTAACACCAACAGATTTGGGCGCGATTAAATATTATCACTTCGCGATAGGCGAATTAGCCGGAGTGCAGAATGTGATTTTGAGTAACACGGGCTACACGGGCGCGGGTGGCTTTGAGGTGTACGTACACAAAGCAGATGCAGAAAAAGTATGGAATGCGATTTTTGAAGCTGGCAAAGATGAAAACATAAAACCAATTGGACTAGGCGCGCGCGATACGTTGCGTCTAGAGATGGGCTTTTGCCTGTATGGCAATGATATTGATGATACTACTTCGCCCATTGAAGGAGGTTTGGGTTGGATAACAAAATTCACGAAGGAGTTTACAAATTCAGCAGCGATCAAAAAACAGAAGGAAGAAGGTGTTGCACGAAAGTTGGTGGGCTTTAAAATGATCGACAAGGGTATTCCGCGTCACGATTATCCAATTAAGGATGCGGCAGGAAATGTGATTGGCAAAGTGACTTCGGGCACACAGTCTCCGATGCTGAGTATCGGTATTGGCTTAGGCTATGTGACCACTGCGAATGCAGGAGTAGGTTCGGAAGTTTTTATTGATGTAAGAGGAAAAGCTCTGAAAGCGGTAGTGAGTAAAATGCCTTTGATTGGATAATTATGCGTGTACTAGTGTTTACCTTCTCTTTTCTGTTTTCATTGAATTGGGCGATAGCACAAGATGCTGAAGAACAGAACAACAAGGCGATTGAATTAATGACGGAAGAGAAATATGAAGAAGCACGGGTGATCCTGGAAAAATTGGTAGTTAAAAACCCGGGGTCCACTTTGTATCGGTATAATCTGGCTGTCGCTCTTACCAATTTGAAGAAGAGAAAGGAAGCCTTGCATCATTATCGGATTTTGATTAATGAGCTTCCCGATGAAGCTGAATATTATTTTCAGGCGGGCGATTTGCTCGAGCAGCAAGATAGCTTGAAGGCAGCAGTTCTGATGTATGATAAAAGCATTAAACTGGAGCCGGATAATTTTCAATATGTATTTTACCGAGGCACCAACTATTTAAAGCGCAATCAATATCAGTTGGCCGTTGAGGATTTCAACAAATCAATAAAACTAAATCCTGAGCATAGCAATTCACTACATAACCGAGCAATCGCCTTATATAAACTTGGCAGAACATTGGAAGCATGCAACGACTGGTGTGACGCGCTGCTGTTAGATAATCCCAACTCAGCAAGCCACCTTCAGCGAAACTGCAAAGTAATACCCAGCAAGTGCCTTCTATCCAAATGAAAAAAAGAAGCGTTTGCATGAGTTCTGAACAGTGTCAAATGAGCCTGCTGGTTGTTACAGCCTTCGTAACATCTTCAAATTATCAAATCAACAAATCTTCAAATTGAATGATGAAAACAATCGATGTTTGCCTGAGTCCTGAATTGATGCATCTTTATCCGGTGCAAGACAAAACCGTGGTAGTTGTAGATATTCTGCGCGCTACATCATGTATGGTGACGGCCTTTGCACACGGTGCGGAAAGTATCACGCCTTTCGCAAACCTCGAAGAATGCCGGCAAATGCGCTTGAGGGGTTATGTCACTTCAGGCGAACGTGATGGAAAAAAAGTGGAAGGATTTGATAAAGGCAATTCGCCTTTTGAATATATGGAAGAGCAGGTGCGTGGATTAAAAATTGCTTTTACCACAACCAACGGAACGCAGGCCATCGAAAAATCGAAGGGTGCCAAGGAGGTTATCATTGGTGCTTTTTTAAATCTGAATGCAGTAGCGAAATATTTGTTATTCAACGAAAACAACGTGCTGGTAGTGTGTGCAGGTTGGAAGGGTAAAGTGAATTTGGAAGACACATTATTTGCAGGCGCCTTGGTAGAAAAACTGAAAGACTATCTTGGGCCGGACTGCGATGCGCCATTGGCCGCACAACACTTATACAACATTGCAAAGAATGACATGGTGAGTTTTCTCAATACATCCTCACACGTAAGACGTTTGAATAAACTCAATATTCATGACGACCTTAAATTCTGTGTTACTCCGGATCAGTATGAGGTATTGCCAAGATTAAAGAATGGTGTTCTTCAGCTACGATAACTTGGGATTGTTGATATGCCGCTGACTGTCGCGGGTAGTTTTCTTTTCCAGATTTTTTTCGAGTGCTTTGGTAAGGTCAACTCCGGTTTGATTGGCCAGACAAATCAATACCCAAAGCACATCTGCCAGTTCATCGGCTAACTCTTTATTTTTATCCGATTCTTTTTCGGATTGATCGCCATAGCGTCTGGCGATGATGCGCGCCACCTCGCCTACTTCTTCTGTCAGGATAGCCATGTTAGTGAGTTCACTGAAGTAACGAACTCCATATTGCTTGATCCATTCGTCTACTTTTTGTTGCGCTTGCTCGATGGTCATCAGTTAATAAATTTCTAAGGTTTAGATATGCTACCTATACACAAACGAGTTCAATTTCCGGAATAAGCCAGACATGCGAGTAAATACTCTTTTTTCAATTGAGGATAGTCAGCAAGTATTTCATCGATACTCATACCTGAAGATAGCCATCCCAACACATCGAAAACAGAAATTCGTGTTCCCTTAATACAAGGTTTACCAAACCGAGTATCTGCATTCACTTCGATGTATTGGCGATAATCCACAACCCAGTTTAATAAATTTATAATGCTCCTTTATTGAAACTACTTGTAAATTTGATTTAAAATACCTGCCAAACGAATACCCGCTTGTAGCAAGCGCAGCTTCACTAGATCCATATTTTTGTAGGAGTATTTGTAACTCAGGTTGCCATCGCCAACGGCGTACACTTGCTTGCGATGACTCATGGATTCATTGGCCCAATCGCGCACAGATGCTTTTTGCCATGTTGTTAGTTCTGCTTTGGAAGGTTCACCCAATGCTTGTGCCACTTCTGTATAGCTCAGCTTGGTGTCATCGATCATATTACTATCCCACACGGAATGTAAATTTGTTTCATTGCGAAACCATTTTACTTTCACGCTGTTGCCTCCGCGGTCATCGCAGCAGCCTACATGCAACGGTTGATGAATATCGCCTACCAAATGCACGATCATCTTCAAATGTTCCACTTGTTTCTTCGCATCAAGTTTGCCGGATTTGAGCTCTGCAATCAATCGCTCCAGCGTCATGATCACATCTCCATTGGGATTCTTCGGTGATTCATCGTAGGTCTTGCCGGTTTCAATGGTTACCCAATGCCAGTCGGCTGTGTGGTTGTAAGTAGAGTCTGAACGAATTTCATCCATCCAAGTACTCACAATAGCAAGTGATTGTTGACCTAACAAAGCCTTTAGTTTTTTCTTAGCCTTTGCGGACAAATGTTGCTCTGCGACTAATCCAATGGCACGATGCCCCGTTACACCCCACCCCAGCGCAGGAAATGTGATGATACAAACAAGAGCAGCAAGAAGGAGTCTATTCTTCATTTTCATAACGGTTTTAGATAGCGTTGTCTGAATGCAAAAGTAATGCTTAACCCAGTGAAGTATAACAAGTTTTTGTAATATCATTTTGTTATGAAACGTCAGTTTAGAAAGTATTGAATTTATCTCAATTGGTGGTATCTTGAGGTATGGAAAAGACAATTAAGCTTTCTGCCTTGTTGGTAGCCAATCAACTCGATATCAAAGGCATTAAAACTTTTTTGGAGGTAAAAACGGCCTCTGAGTCTTCTACAGAGTTGTTTTACAGCTTTGGAAATGACAGGTATCAATATTACTTCAACTATGGAGTAATTGTTTTTGCGGTGCATTCAGAAGAGGAAATCAAAATCGCAATCAAAGCGATAGCATCTAATTTGAGGGACCCCAATAACAACTGGCTACGTGATGAACTTCAGGTGAGCAGCCAAGAAGGCCAAATGGAATTCGACTTCAATGAACTGATTGTTGACCGACTCGATAACAAAGTCATTCGGATTGCTATGTTTAACCTAGCGCAATCTGTCGCGCTGGATTACTATCACAACGTAACAGAAAATTTACTGACTGAAATCAAAGGATTCGCACGTGATCTGGAAAAAACCGGCAAACTCAGCATCAACCGAAAAGATATGATCAAGTTTATTGGCAAGGCGCTCACCACACAAAACGACATTGCCGATAACATTTACATTTTCGATGCACCTGAGCATGTGTGGGAAGATGAATACCTTGACAAACTTCATAAGGGTTTGATGAAACATTTCGATTTGCGTGTTCGCTTTAGTGAGATTGAATATACATTGCGTATCATCGAAGATAACCTGAGTGTGTTCCGGGAAATTTCGCATCAGCGCGAAAGCAGCATTCTGGAATGGATCATTATCGCACTGATTTTGGTAGAAGTTTTTGACTTACTCATCTCCAAATTACTTTAAGTATGTCGGCACGGCAAGCTCTCTTTCTAAACTTTGATATCAAAGCTCAACCGGATGACGTCACCTGTGGACCAACCTGTCTGCATTCCATTTATCAATATTATCAGGATGAAATTTCGCTTCGGGAAGTGGTGAGTGAGGTGAAGAGTTTAAAAACCGGCGGCACTTTGGCCGTGATGTTGGGCAACCATGCATTGCAACGCAGTTACCAAGCCAGCATCTACACGTATAACTTAAATGTATTCGATCCCACGTGGTTTTCGCTTTCGCAATCGAAGATGATCAGCAACCTAAAGAAACAAATGCGCTATAAATTTCGAAGCAAGAAACTTCAGGTTGCATCGAAAGCGTATATCAAATTCATTGAAGCCGGTGGTGTGGTGCAACAAAAAGAACTAGATGAACATTTGATCAAAGATTATTTAAAAAAAGATATTCCGATTTTAACAGGACTTAGCGCAACTTATCTGTATGGCACCCAACGCGAAATTCCTTCAAACAACAAATTTGATAGCATTAAAGGAGAACCGGTTGGGCATTTTGTAATCATCAACGGCTATGATGAAACTACCGACATGGTTTATCTGGCCGACCCAATGAATCCGAATCCACTAAAGAGTCAATATTACAGTGTCACATTCGATCGTCTCATCAACAGTATCATGCTCGGTATCGTAACCTATGATGCCAACTTATTAATTATAGAACCTAAGAAGAAATAATCACGTAACTTAACTCATTCTACAAACCCTCCCTGAATGCCCAAACTGATTGTTGTTGAAAAACCAGAAACCTGGAAATTCAATCTCGAAGATGTAGAGGTCATTACGCCCAACATGTACATCTCCATGGAGGTTTATCAGTCGGTGAAGAATCTGAAAGTGATCAATCTGTGCAAATCATATCACTATCAAAGTGAAGGCTATTATGTTTCTCTGTTAGCTGAAGCTCGTAGTCACAAAGTGTTGCCCGGTGTTTCTACCATTCAGGATTTACGATTTCCTTCAATTCTGCGTGATGACTCGCTTGACTTTGATGAGTTGATTCAAAGCACATTCAAAAACGAGCCGTATGATCGCATCGACTTTAACATCTATTTTGGAAATACGCTTTCTGAAAACTTAAACAAACTGGGACGGCAATTATTTCAGTTGGTACAAGCTCCGTCCATCCGCGCTTCGTTTTCTAAAAAACACAAATGGGTATTGCATAGCATCAAACCGATCAGCATTAATGAAGTGCCTGTTACCGACAAACCCTTGTTGGTAAATGCGCTGGAGAAATACTTGCATCGCAAACGCGATTATAAACCAGATCGCAAAAAACACGATCTCGCCATTCTGGTAAATCCCGATGATAAAAATCCTCCTTCGGATGATCGGGCATTAAAGCGCTTTTACAAAGCTGCATTAGAAGCCGGATTCAATACAGAGTTTATAACGAAAAATGACTTCGATCAACTCATTCAATATGATGCGCTTTTCATCCGCGAAACAACCAATGTCAATCATCATACTTTTCGCTTTGCAAAAAAAGCGGCTTCGCTTGGGCTCATAGTTATCGATGATCCACAATCGATCTTAAAGTGTACGAACAAAGTGTACCTGCATGAACTGTTGAGCACAAATAAAATACTTACACCCAAATCATTCGTGATTACCGAAGACAATTGTGATCAGTTGAATGACCAAATGACTTTTCCGTTCATCCTCAAACAACCGGATGGCGCCTTCTCGAAAGGCGTATTTAAAATCGAATCGCTGAAAGAGTTCAAACGCATACGCGAAAGCATGTTCGAAAAATCGGATTTATTGATCGCGCAAGAATTTCTGCCAACACCTTTTGACTGGCGAATTGGTATTATCGATGGGCAAGTCTTGTTCGTATGCAAATATTTTATGGCCAGCAAACATTGGCAAATCATCAATTGGAACGCCCGAAAAGTCAGTTCACGCGGCGGTGAGGTAGAAACCATTGCCATTGACAAAGCTCCTGCTGAATTACTTAAGACCGCACTCAAGGCGACCGCTCTCATTGGAAGAGGGCTGTATGGAGTAGATATGAAGGAAATTGGAGATAAGTTTTATGTGATTGAAATCAATGATAATCCCAACATTGATTCGGGCATTGAAGACAAAATTTTGAAAGACAAGTTGTATGATACGATTATGAACGTATTTTTGACTAAACTGAAAGCACAAAAATGAATCAACCCTCCCGCATTCATCTTTTTCAGGCATACGGCATCGAGCTGGAATATATGCTGGTCGATAGAGATACGTTGGCTGTAAAACCCATCACCGACGAGGTATTAAAACACGAATTGGGTGCCTATGGCAGTGACTTCGAAAATGGAATCGTCACCTGGTCCAACGAGTTGGTGCTTCATGTAATTGAGCTAAAATCCACCAAACCGGAAATTAACTTCAACGCATTGGAAAATGGGTTTGCGGATGATGTGCGCAGAATCAATGCTATTCTGGAAAAGTGGAATGCCATGCTCTTGCCTACAGCGGCCCATCCATTTATGAATCCGTTGACAGAAACCAAACTGTGGCCTCACGATAGCAATGATGTGTATGCGTTATACGATACCATCTTCAACACCAAAGGGCATGGCTGGTCTAACTTGCAAAGCACGCATTTGAATTTACCATTTTATGATGATGAAGAATTTGCTAAACTCCACGCAGCCGTCCGACTTATACTACCATTACTTCCCGCCTTGTGTGCCAGCTCACCGATCTTAGACGGTAAACTGACCGGCACGATTGACACAAGGCTGGATTTTTACAAATCCAATCAGTCTAAAATTCCCTCCATCACCGGCAAGGTGGTGCCGGAGGCAATCTTTTCGAAACGCAATTACCTCAACACGATCTACGAAAAGATAAAAGCAGACATTGCACCCTACGATAAAGAAAATATTCTCAACCCTATCTGGGTCAATTCGCGGGGTGCCATTCCACGGTTCGATCGGGGTTCGATCGAAATACGTGTGATGGACATACAAGAGTGCCCATCAGCTGATATGGCGATTATCACACTCGTAATCGAAACACTCAAGTCGCTGGTCAATGAAAAATTTATTTCTTTAGATGCCCAGATGAAATTTAAAACCGATGGTCTCGTTCAAATTTTCGATCGCACGTCGTGCATCGGGCAAAAAGCGTCCATCGATCATTGGGAATATGTGCAAGCATTTGGGCACAATGCCAACTGCAATGCCGGTGAACTGTGGAAAAAAATAATCGAAAAACTTTCGGTGGGCAACAGCGCACTTGAAAAATGGAAGCCAGAATTGAATGTCATTCTTAGCGAAGGCACCCTCTCCGACCGCATCATCAAATCATTGCAAGGAGATACCTCCGCCGAGTCGATCACGCGGATTTACAAACAACTGGCCGGCTGTTTGGCGCAGAATAAAATGTTTGTACCCTGATATTTTTTCGAAAGAGCCTGTAACCAGCGTTTGGAAGCCTGCGTCAAAGGGGCAAACTTAAAAACAACTATTATGGGCGCAGCAGAAGTAGGAGCCATGTTACCAATTATTCTTGGTTTAGCCTCGTGTGTGGTAATCGTTTATATCCGCAAATTCAATAATATGGAGAGGATGGCAATTATTGATAAAGGATTGAGCCCCGACTTGTTTAAAAAAGATCGAAGTCAATCTGACTCTTCTTTACGATTTGCACTACTGCTGATTGGCGCTGGCATCGGTTTGCTTTTCGGCTATTGGTTAGATCGGGCTTTTGATATGGAGGAAGTAGGCTATTTTTCGATGCTATTCATCTTTGGTGGAATAGGGCTGGGTTTAGCGTACGTGATTGAAGAAAAAAAGCAACGCAAAAATTAGTGAAAGCAATTTTGCTTTAGAGCTAAAAAAGCATCTGTAGAAATCACGGATGCTTTTTTATTGCCTGATCAGTGGATCGATTCAAACAGCTTAGGGTAATCCATACACCCATTCAATAAGTGTAATTGAAGCGAGATAGATTAGGGCAATTGAAACAATGTTCAACAGGATTCCAGCCTTCATCATATCCTTCACCTTCATGTGACCACTGGAAAAAACGATAGCGTTGGGTGGTGTAGCCACCGGAAACATAAATGCCATGCTGGCTCCAATCGTCACCGGCATTGCTAATAAAATCGGGTTGAGGTTTAAACTGGTGGCAATCCCAAATACCACGGGAATAAAAATCTGAACCAACGCCACATTGCTCATCAGCTCCGTAATAAAAACCGATGCAGTGATAAGTCCGAAAATCAACCATTGCGTAGACGAACTTTGTTCTGCTATTTTGGCCCCCACCAATTGAATGATGCCCGCATTGGAAAGACCTTGCGCTAAACACAATCCACCACCGAACAGAAACAAAATACCCCAAGCCATTTTTTCGGTATCGCGCCACTCCAACAAAAACTCGATCTTCTTCCAATTGACGGGCACGATAAACATGAATAGGCCACCGGTCATCGCCACGTTGGTGTCATTCAGCATCTCCTTTCCCAACAAAATATTGATCGGTTGTTGAAACGTCCATAGCAGACACGTGAGCAAAAAAATGATCATTACAAATTTCTCTTCCCGTCGCAGCACCCCTAGTTCACGTAATTTTGTTTTAATGAGCTCGTCCGATCCGGCTACTTTACCGATACCATTCACAAACAAAATTTTGGTGATGATGATATAGGTCGCAATCAACAGTAACACCATCAGCGGAAAGCCCACCAACATCCATTTTCCAAAATCGAGTTTTTGATGATAAAATTGATCGAGCAGTCCGGCAAATACTACGTTGGGCGGTGTGCCAATAATGGTGGCAATTCCTCCGATGCTGGAAGTGTAGCCAACAGTCAGCAAAAGTCCGACTGCAAAATTACGTTCCCCTTTCGGCAGTTCATCGTTTCGCTGTTGCGGATTGCTCTTCAGTAAATTGATGACGGATAGCGCGATGGGCAACATCATCATAGCGGTGGCCGTATTGCTAATCCACATGCTAATGAATGCAGAGGCCAGCATAAAGCCCAAGATAATTCCGTTGCCGGAAGTGCCGGTGATCTTAACCAGATTCAGTGCGATACGTTCGTGGAGTCGGTGTTTTTCTAATGCCAGTGCAATGAGAAAACCACCCATAAACAAGAAGACGATTGGGTTGGCATAGGGTGCGGCCGCCTCGCTCATTTTCATAACGCCCATGAACGGAAACAAAACCAGCGGTAAAAATGCCGTCACAGCAATAGGTACCGCTTCGGTTATCCACCACACAATGATCCACGCGGCTAAGGCAATAACTTTGTTGGCATTGGGTGAAATAAAATCTTTGTCAATGAAAAAAAGTAAAACAAAGAAGAGGGCTGGGCCTAGTAAGAAGCCAATTTTCTTGGCGGTGGTATTTTCTTGTTCCATTCGTTGCGAGTAAAAAAAAGAGCGGAGGGTTTTCCTCCGCTCTTCAAAGGTTTTATTTTATGATCAGGATTGCGGAGCACCTCCTTCAGCTGGTGCTTTGGGGTTAGCCGGCTTCACCACAATGGTTCGGCCATCCAACTCTGTTTCATTCAGTGCTGCAATCGCTTTGTTTGCTTCTTCATCATTTGCCATCTCTACAAACCCAAAGCCCTTGGAGCGGCCGGTGTCTCGATCTTTAACAATCTTGGCAGAAGTTACCTGCCCAAATTTCGCGAAGGCAGCTTCTAAGTCTTCGCGCCTTGTTTTAAAATTCAAACGGGCTACAAAAATGTTCATAGTACAGAAATAGAAGTTAATAATTAATTCCGAAGACGAGTCACGTTGGTCTGGCACATCTTCGGATAACAAATTAGTAAATTATTCACAATAAATTCAAGTGGATTTGAGCAGGGGTGATTTGGCCTGTTGATGCGCCGTTCTGCCTTGGAATGCATTGTTTTGCTTTAATCATTCTCTCCATTGATAGCCAGTGATAGCGCAAGCGTCACGCTTGCGCTTTTTCCATCACTAGATCCATTCTAGGTCTGTTCCCTTCAATCACACAAAAGACAATTCAATCAATCCCTTTTTACCATAAAAATCTCTTGCACTGCTCAGACGATAATCTTCTTCATTTTCAACTAACCCCGCTTTAACCGGGTTCTTGTGAATATAATCCATAACACGATGGAACATTTCCAAATCAGTTATTTCAATCGGATTATTATTTTGTTGCCATAATTGCCATTCACCATTGTTACTATTTTCCATACCTGCTTTCTCCATCAACCAAAGAATCCATTCTCTTCGGCTTTCTTGGGGATGTTGTAATATTTCTTTTCTAAGCTTACGAGAGGTATAGCTTTTCATTTCACCGACAATTTTTGCCAATTCTCTTTGGTGGCTTCCGATGATCATGTGTATATGGCTAGGCATGATACACCACGCATAGATTTCCAAGCCCTTATGCTTCTGGCAATACCGCCAACTATCAATTATAACATCTTGGTATTCTTTTCGAACAAAAAGATCAACCCAATGAACAATTGAATAACTAATGAAGTAAAGCTTATCGTTATCGGAAAATTTATATTTTCTGCTCATTCGAAAACAAAATTTAAATCATCAAACCAAGAGAAATAGTAAGATGAGCTAGAGGGGAATTAATTCAACTCGCGTTGGGGAAGCCAAATATACTATCAATAGTATTAAAAATTATTATATCCAGTAGCTGATTAAACTAAAGAAAAATTATTTCATAATGAAAACTTTATTGGTATAGGCACAAGCGGGACGCTTGCGCCAGAGTACAGCCATAGTACAACTTAGCCGGCCATTAATTCGCGGGCATTTTCTATTGCAAGGGCGGATGGTTTTGACCCCGCAATCATCTTTGCAATTTCATCTACACGATCCGTCGAATTCAATGACCGAATCAAACTTACCGTCTTCTTCGAGCTATCATCTTTGTAAACGAAGTAATGCGTATCACCTTTCGCAGCAATTTGTGGTAAGTGCGTAATCGTAATCAACTGATGGCGCTGCGCCATTTCTTTCATCATCTTGCCCAATTGAATAGCAATCTCTCCTGAGATACCACTGTCGATTTCATCTAAAATCAAAGTAGGCAGTGCCGTCTTTTCGGCCATCACATACTTAATGCTAAACATCAACCGCGAGAACTCACCACCGGAGGCTACTTGTGCTAATGCACGAGGCTCAACTCCTTTGTTTGCTGTAAACAACAATTCAATGGCATCGGCTCCATTTGCTGCGGGTGAAACACGTTGATGTTCCATCTTCAAAACTGCATTGGGAATACCCAAATCTTTTAACAACTCCACAATCTGTTTACACAATGGGTTAAACACCTTCTGCCGCGTTTTGCTTAACTCTTCTGCCTTTGCTGTTAATTCTGATTGCGCTCTTTCAAACGCCACCTTGGCCAATTGCAGCGACTCATCCAAATTGTAAGTCTTATCAAATTTCGATTGAAGTGTGGCCTGTAATGTCAGTAATTCGCCCAGCTCTTTGACGCGATGTTTTTGCATCAATTGATAGATAGTACTCAGGCGTTCCTTCACTTCCTCAATACGCTCGGAATCAAATTCAATTCCTGCTTCTTCACGTTCGGCTTCATCAGCAATGTCATCTAACTCAATGCGAACGCTTTCAATGCGCTCCAATAACTTTTGGTAGTTGGCTCCATATTCTGCGATATGATTTAATTGATTCCGTACTGTTGTCAGGATCGTGTTCACGGCCAACTCTGATTGACTCAATTGCTGGACAACCGACATCAACTGCGTTTTAATTTCCTCCGCATGTTCCATCACCTTCAGCTCAGCCTCCAGTTGTTCCTGCTCGCCATCTGTTAATCGGGCTTTCACCAACTCATCCAACTGGAACTTGACGTAGTCCGACTCTTGACGTAACTCGTCCGATTCTTTCACTAAACTTTCATACGCCGACCTAGCTTGAGTGTATGTCCTCCACAGTTGGGAATAAGCGTCTTTTACTTTTTGATTACCGGCAAACGCATCGATCAACTCCAATTGAAATAAATTGTTGCCCAAATCGAGTGTTTCATGCTGCGAGTGAACATCCATTAACCGGTTTCCGATTTTACGCATCACATCCAGCGTTACCGGTGTATCGTTTATAAATGCGCGACTCTTACCACCGGGAATAATCTCACGGCGAATAAATGTCTGATCTTGGTAATCGAGATCATTGTTTTCAAAAAGTGATTTCAGTCGATAGGCGGCAATATCAAAAACACCTTCCACCACACACTTTTCATTTTCATCCCACAGTACTTTTGCATCCGCTCTGTTGCCCAGCAACAAACCCACTGCGCCCAACATAATGGATTTGCCGGCACCAGTTTCGCCGGTGATTACATTCAACTGCGCAGAGGGTTTAATCTCCAGTTGGCGAATCAGGGCGTAATTTTTTATGGTTAGTTGCAGTAGCATGGCACGAAGGAAACAAAAATACTAAGGGGCGGGGTAAAATCCTTGAAGCGCTCTACAACAAAATTAACAAATGCCAGTTGCTACTTTGCAATGATACTTTGGTAGATGGTTCGCTTAGGGTCAATTGCTGAAAGAATATCGAAGGCCTCTCTCCGGCTGTTCAAATTACCCTCGGACAGGATTTTTGTCAACTCGCTGGATTTCGTGTCGAAAAATGAAATCAATAAAATCGAGTTGGGGTAAATGGCGTAAATCCGCTTCATGTTGCGCAGCACCTCCACAATCTTGTCTCTGCTTTGATCCGGGGTTTTTTCAAAAGTATCCAAAGCGAGACGATGGTAGGTGTACGTATTCTTTCTGAGATCGGCCATTTGAGGGTTGTTCATGTTTTCAACCAGCGAATAACGGCTGCGTGTGCTGCTGAGCGGATTCCAACCTGGCTTATTCGATGCTTGCGCGTTATTCGCTACAACCAATGCTTTTTGAACAAAAGGGGTGCCGCCCATCTCACCAAACGAATCGTAGTCCATAGCCAGAGTGATATAGGCATAATATGCCAACATTGAAGTAAGGTTATTAATGTACGTATTGTCGTTGTATTCCATCGGCTGCGACTCCAGGTATTCAAACTCCCAATCTCTGTCGGCAAAATTGAGCAACACCGTTTCGTAGTTTGAATTATAGACCGGCCGTGCCACGGTTATCTGCGCATTGGCTGCAAACGAACCAATCGATGGCATTTTAGTGATGTTCAAAAAAATAGCGCAGTTAATTTTCTCATGAACTTTGTATGTGTCATTAGTCCATTTGCGCGTGTTTAAAAAAGCGGCAAACGCCCGTTCCATATCTTTGAAAACACTTCGGTCGGATGTCTGTATCTGATCGGCATTGATCACCACTTTACAATTTAACTCTTGCGCAGCAGCGCGTAGGCCGATTAGCTGAAAGCCGACTACAACAAAAAAAATAAATGTACGCATGATCGTCTAGTTAGGTAAGGCCTCCACAATGGCATTAACGATATCTTTCGCTACTTCTTTCTTAGACTTTAAGTTAAAATTTTGCTCGTGGCCATTTTTGTTGATGATGACTACTTGATTGGTGTCATGACCAAAGCCCGCCCCAGGGCTGTTGAGCGAGTTGAGAACAATCAAGTCAAAGTTTTTAGCTACAATTTTCTTTTGTGCGTTGGCCTTTTCGTTTTCTGTTTCCAATGCAAAGCCCACCATCAGTTGTTGGGGCTTTTTCTGCTTGCCCAATTCTGCGGCAATGTCGTGCGTTTTGGTGAGTTCAATGACCAAATGATCGCTGGTCTTCTTAATTTTTTGATCGGCAGTGTGAATGGGTCGATAATCTGCTACCGCAGCCGCCAGCACAGCAATATCCATTTGTGCAAATCGGGCTATGCAAGCTTCATACATCTCTTGTGCAGAGGTAACGCGCGTAACCTTCACTTTGCTGGTGGCAGGTGACAAGTGAGTAGGTCCTACAATCAACTCTACATCGGCGCCCTCTGATGCCAGTTGTTCTGCAATGGCAAAACCCATTTTTCCACTCGAGTTGTTTCCAATGAAGCGCACCGGATCAATGGCCTCGTGCGTGGGACCGGCGGTCACTAAAACATGTTTTCCTTTTAATTTTTGAGTACCCGAAAAATGATTTTCCAGAAATTGAACAATTTCTTCCGGCTCGGCCATTCTTCCCTTGCCTTCCAGTCCGCTGGCCAGTTCACCAAAAGTCGGCGTGATTTGTAGGTTGCCCCAACTCTCCAGTTTGTGTATGTTCGATTGTGTAGATGGATGCTGCAACATATCGAGGTCCATGGCCGGAGCAAAAAATACAGGACAGCGTGCTGATAGATAAGTGGCCAACAGTAAATTATCGCATTGGCCATGCGCCATTTTAGAAAGGGTGTTGGCACTGGCAGGTGCTATAACCAATGCATCGGCCCATAGGCCAAGTTCCACATGATTATTCCAAAGGCCCTGATCGCCATTGGTAAATTCAGAAAGAACCGGATGTTTGGATAGGGTAGATAAGGTGAGCGGAGTGATAAAATCTTTGGCTGCCGAAGTCATAATTACACGCACTTCGGCACCGGCTTTTACAAACAGACGAACTAAAATTGCCGATTTGTAGGCGGCAATGCTGCCGCTTACCCCGACAATAATCTTCTTTCCGGAGAGCATAGAATTACTCTGCCTTTGCTGCTTCCGCATCTGCTTCACGCATGCGGTAGCGAAGCTTTCCTTCCAGAAATTCTTCGGTAGCAGTAGTTGTTGATTTAGGCATACGCTCGTAGAATTTGGAAATCTCGATTTGCTCGCGATTTTCGAATACTTCTTCCAAGTTATCTACGGTGGTCGCAAAATCAGCCAATTTGTTGTTGAGCTCTTCCTTCAGGTTAATCGAAATCTGGCGCGCACGCTTCGAAATGATTACTACCGACTCATACAAATTTCCGGTAGGAGAATAAATCTTATCTACATCGCGTGTGATGATAGAAGGTTGGTTAGCCATGGTTATGATTTTTTAGTTTTTAATTTGTTGAGTTGATCGAGGCTTAGCGTGTAATAGCGCTGTGCATCTTTTAAGTACGTGCTTTGCGGATAGTTGTCCACCAGTTCTTTGTAGTACTCAAGGGTGGCGGTGTATCTTTCTGCTTGCTTCGATACAATGCTTTGCTGCGCTAACTTAAACTCCGCCTGCACCTTCAAATACGTAAGCTCCTCCATATACTGTGAATCGGGAAAGCTCTTCTGAAAGTTTTCAAAAGACACAACAGCCGCCTGATAGTATTTTAATTTGAGATATTGTTTGGCTCCTTCGTAGCCCTTCTTTTCTAATTTTTTCTGGGAAGCAGCAATCACTTCATTAGCACGGTCGGCAAACTTGCTTGTAGGATATTGGTTGACATAAGTTTGCATTGCATTCATTGCCTCAATGCTGCTTTTCTGATCCAGGTTTTCTGCCGGAGAGGCTACGTACAACGAATAGGCATACATGAAATACGCTTCTTCTGCTAACGAGCTTCTGCCGTAGTTTTCAAAAAAAGTTTTGAATTGGTTCGATGCCAGCAAATAAGTCTTTTCGTAGTATTGGCAATAGGCCAGATAAAATTCTACCTTCTCTCCTTCCGGTAATCCACGCACAATCGGTAAAATCTGTTCGAATAAAATAGCCGTACGGTAGTAGTCCTTTTTTGCATAGTAATTCAGACCGCCTTGGTATTTAGCCTTCCAATCATCACTTCGCTCCAGCCTTCTGAAACGACTGCACGATGAGCTGAAAATCACTAAAACAACGATTACCCCGATCTGGAGGCTGCGTTGTTTTGAAACTAGATTGCTTAAATTATTGAAAATCACGGTTTACCGTTAAAAATAGCGTGCAAATATAAGACACCGCCCCAAATTTTCAATTTTTGAATGCGTCCATCTCATAGATGTTTCAAAACGATAAAAAGTGCTAACTATTTTCGGACAATTAATTTTCGGGTAAGGATACCGTTGTTATCCAGATACAACGTATAGAAATAAACCCCGGGCACCAGGTTGTCGGCCTCAATTTTAATTCGGGTTTCTGTAACCGTCAAGTCATATTCACCCATCACTTTTCCCAAAATATTGTGGATGCTGATCTTAGCCTTCACGGTTTCACTATGCAGTTTATAGTCTATAAACGCCTGATCCTGAATGGGATTGGGGTAAATATCATGCAGCGTTATTTCTTTGGACTGATAGACGTACGTTTTGAGGGGGCGCTCGTCTACAACCACGGTAACGGACTTTTCCTGCATGGCCTGCACATTTCCTTTGGGGAAATATTCGAACCGAATGGTGCTTTGGCCCGATTGAATGCCACTCTCCAGTGTGTAGTAGAGTTCATAAAGTGTTTCGCCGGGCTCCAGTCTTTTAGAAAACTCTTCAATGGATGCATCCAAACATCGATTATTCAGGCAGAAATATCCCTTTTGCGTGTCGCCTAATTCGCCTTTAACCTTGCGGATAACATAAAATAGTGGCTTGTCGGACGTATTTTTTACCCGAATGGGTATTCTTAGAAGCTGATTGTAAGTGGTTTGAAATGTATCGTGGTTCTCGTTGGCTTCCCCGGATTGAGCATACAGACAGCAACCTGATAAAAAGAAGAAACCAAGCAAAAGCAACTGTTTCAACATGCAGGGGGGTTTACAGTTACAAATTATCAAAAAAGAAAAGAGAATTTGATGATCTGCATCAAAAAAAATACTGCATGTTACAATTTAGGCCATTCGTGGCCGTTATGTGGGCTTTCGTTTCACTACCTCCGAGCGTTTGGGCTTCTCTTTGGTTCGCCAAGTGAATCCTTTCAACTGCCGGTCTTCAGCCTTCAATTCATGTGTAGGGATCAGTTGCGCATCCGGCTTTACATAAAAGCTGACGTTATTAACTCTTCCTTTCACAAAATTGATCCGCATGTTGCTGCAAATCATTTTGTTCATACCCATTGTAATAATGAGTTTTAGACGCAGGCTATCCGATTTGATCAAGTCTTTTTCTTCTAAAACGAAGTACAGACTTTCCCCATTTCCCTGCACGATGACGTGGTCGATGTTGCGGCCGTCAAAATAGGCAGTCATGCGGCGACCTTTAATTTGGTTGAAGTTCTGCATGGAATCCTGCGACACCACAAAGGAATTGGTGATCATGTAGATTTTATCAATCTTTTTGTTTTTCAAAGCCACCCGTATGGAGTCTGCCGTCATTTGATTGTCTTCTGTCCACAGAATGGGATCACGATAGAGATACAAAATTGAATCTGACGATACGTACGCCAACGAGTCCGCGGAGCCTCTCAGATTGGTCTTGTAAATTTTTACATTCTTGTAGGCGAGCAAACGCTTCTTTTTAGGATCGGGATGCTCGACAGAAATTAACGTATCAGCAGCCAAAAAAAGCGTATCGCCATCGTCATCTATCTTAGCCATAAAAGCGTGCCCATACACTTTTGAAATACCCGCTTTGCGATCGTAGTATCCGTCATCGCCATACACGGTCAACTTTTCTGTTTTGGAAGTCATGGCAACACGGCCTTTCGATCGGTAAAACTTTTTAAAGTCGTCCAAAAAATTTTGCTCGCCTCGCATGCGGTAGTTGGGTGTTTCAAAATCTCCGCTTTCTAACACCGATAACTTTTTAATGGTATTGTAAGAGCCGCTTTTGTAGAGTGCTGTTTTGCCGTCTTTGCCTGTAACGCGGGTCGTGTCTCTGAAATAGATGACTCTTGTTTTAGAGTTGTATTGCAGTGTGTCTGATAGTAAAGTGTAATCTACATTTTCACCCACCACATCGGTCTTAAACGAGGCCACATTAACGGGTACATCGTAGTACCCTTTTTTGCTTACCAGTGTATTCGTGGTGTCCACCAACTTTCCACCGTTGAAATAGCGTGCTTCATTTTTTACCCGATCGTAGTCGAGAAAATCGGTATACAATCGAGCCAGGCCCAACTTCACAAACACTACCTTTTTGCGCAGCTTGGCCACTTTCGTATTGCCATCGTAAATCAGACCCGAAGCCGTGATATCTACCGAGTCGCCCTCGGTAATGTGTACCCTGCCGTAGGCTTCCAGTTGGTTTTTGGTTCGGAAGAAATAGGCCGAATCGCAATAAATGGTGGTGGCGTTTTGCTCAAAAACCACATTGCCAATCAGGCGATCAAACCGCTCACCGTCTTTCATGCTTCCGTACGCATTGTCGGCCTTTTTCAGTTGCACCCGTTTCTGCGCCCAGCCGGATTGGGTGATGGCCGACAGAAGTAAAAAAACAAGAATTGATTTTGAAGCAAAATTCATCCGCTGGTAGTTCATCTTTACATTTGTACGTGCTTCAAAAATTCCAAACGCATATTGCGCAATGGTGCAAAACTACCGATAAAATTCTTTTGGCGGTAAGTGGCGGTCAGGATTCCATGGCCATGCTTGATTTGTTTGTACAATCCGGATTCGCAGTGGCGGTTGCGCATGCTAACTTTCAATTGCGCGGAGCAGAGTCGGATGAGGACGAGTTGTGGCTGGCCACCTATTGCGGAAAGAAAAGTATTCCATTTCATAGCACTCGCTTTGACACCAATAATTATGCCATCACCAAAGGCATCTCTATCCAAATGGCCGCACGGGAGCTTCGCTACGCGTGGTTTCATCAACTGCGAGAAGCTTTGAATATAGACTGGGTGGCCACCGCTCACCACCATAACGACTCTATCGAAACGATTCTCCTGAATATGGCGAAGGGAACAAGCCTGCAAGGGCTTCAAGGTATGGCCGCTGTGAATGGCCATCTGCTTCACCCCTTGCTCTTTGCCACACGCCAAGAACTGGAAACATGGGTTGCCGAAAAGGGAATTCCGTGGCGAGAAGATCAGAGCAATCAGACGGACGACTACAAGCGTAATTTTATTCGCCACCAGTTGGTGCCTCGCTTTTTGGAATTAAATCCGGCTTTTGAAACGAGCATGACCAAAACAGTAACCAAGTTAGAAGGCTCGCTGCTGTTGGTCAATCAGGCGGTCAGTGATTGGAAGAAACTCTATTGGCGAAATACAGGCGATCTAATCCACCTGGCAAAAACAGGATTCAGTGACCCGAACGCTGAAGGTTATAACTTGGCAATTCTGTGGGAAATATTAAAAGAATACGGTTTTCATTATGACCAATGCCAACAAATATTAACGGCCCTAAATGGCCAATCCGGAAAGAAGTTTTTAACAGCGACACACGCACTGATCATCGATCGTGATGTGCTTGTTCTGGCGCCTTTACAAACTACTTTTACAGATGAGTCGGTGGTCATTCAAAATGATCAAACAAAAGCACTTTGCTTTGGATATACGTTGGCAATCCAACGAAGCGTTAAAACAGAAAATATTGATCGAAGCAAACGGACTGCAACATTGAACAAACAGCTGATCCAGTTTCCAATTACCTGGCGAAAATGGAAAGAGGGTGATTGGTTTATCCCTCTTGGGATGAAAAACCGGAAGAAAATCAGCGACTTTCTGATTGACGAAAAAATTTCGGTCGCAGAAAAAGAATCAGTTACCGTCCTCGAATCTTTAGGCGAAATAATTTGGGTAGTTGGATATCGAATTGATGATCGCTTTAAAGTAACTGAAACAACCGCTCAAGTGCTTATTTTGCAGCTGACAAAAGTTGACAAAAATCCGTAGTCTAATTTTCATGATTCCCTTTTCTTTTGAAGGTTCGATTGATAACTTCGCGCCCTGATTTTACACCACTAAACATAAACATCATTCTATGAAAATAACTGTTGTAGGAGCCGGAAACGTAGGTGCTACCTGTGCCGATGTGCTGGCGTATAAAGAAATCGCCAATGAAATTGTGTTGGTAGACATTCGTGAAGGCTTTGCCGAAGGCAAGGCGCTTGATATCTGGCAAAAAGCGCCGATCGATTTGTACGACAGCCGTACCATTGGCTCGACCAATGATTATAGCAAAACGGCTAATTCAGATGTGGTGGTTATCACTTCCGGTTTACCCCGCAAGCCCGGCATGACGCGCGACGATTTGATCGGCACGAATGCAGGTATTGTAAAATCGGTAACAGAGAATGTGGTGAAGCACTCGCCAAACGCCATCATCATTGTTGTTTCCAATCCATTGGATGTAATGACGTATCAGGCGCACATCACCTCCAAATTACCAAGAACCCGCGTGATGGGTATGGCCGGTATTTTGGATACCGCCCGCTACCGTGCTTTTCTCGCAGAAGCGTTGAATGTATCTCCGAAAGATATTCAGGCCATGTTGTTGGGTGGCCATGGCGATACGATGGTGCCACTACCACGTTACACTACAGTTGGTGGAATTCCGGTAACCGAGTTGATTGCCAAAGATAAATTGAACGCTATCATTGAGCGCACCAAAGTAGGTGGTGGTGAATTAGTGAAATTGATGGGAACGTCTGCATGGTACGCACCAGGTTCGGCTGCCGCCCAAATGGTGGAAGCCATTGTGAAAGATCAACGCAGAGTATTGCCAGTATGTATGCAATTGGATGGTGAATATGGCATTAAGAATTGCTACCTCGGTGTGCCGGTTATTTTAGGTAAGAACGGCATTGAGAAAGTGATTGAACTTGAATTGAACAACGAAGAAAGAGCATTACTCGAAACCAGCCGTGCGCATGTGCAAGAGGTGATGGATGTGTTGGATAAGTTGGGCAAGTAATAAATAAAAACTCCTTTGCAAAGGCACAAGACTCTAGGGTTTTGTGCCTTTGTGCTTTTGGGTTAATTTATATTCGAGACCCCAGAACTATTTGGCATGCCGCCAACATCCTTAGAATTAGTAAACGCAGGATAAAATGTTCAAAATCGCCCTTTTAATACTCATCTTCATTCAACCGGGGTATTCACAATTTAGTATAAAAGGAAAAGTAATCAATCAAACGGATAAGAAGCCAATTGCTTATGTCAATATTGGAATCGCAAACACTGGCATCGGCACAATTTCCAACGAAGACGGCTCATTCTCGCTCCAGTTGCTCAAACTTAATTCGAAAGACACGTTGCGTTTTTCAGGAATTGGTTTTGGCAAAAGGAGTATTCCAATTCAATCATTGCTCAACAAAGAAGTAATCGTCTATTTGAAGGAGCAAGTCACGCAATTAAATGAAGTCATTGTTGCATCAAAAAAAGTAAAGAACAAAACATTTGTTTTGGGAAACCGAAAATCGCGAGGTGGTACGCTTGAAACCGACACGATTTATGCGGGCTCGGCAACAGCCCTATTGATTGAAAACAAAAACCCGATTCAAAAAGACCTTTCATTTCCTGTCTATCTACAAAGCACGAGCATCCGGATTTTCAGAAATAATCTACCCTCATTTAAAATGCGTGTTCGCCTTTATTCGGTTGACCCTCTCACAAAAGGACCCGGTGAAGACTTGCTAAACAAAAGCGTGGTAGTTGAATCAAGAATGAAAAATGGCTGGTTGACTTTTGATCTTTCTGAATTCAACTATTTAATCTCTGAACCATTCTTTGTGGCCTTTGAAAGTATTCTTACCAAAACTGACCGAGAACGAATTGCAAAAGGCTATCAAGACTTCATTCAAAGACACCCCAACCGGTTACGAATTGATACAGTTCTTTTTGAGGGTAAAAAGCAAATCAGGCAGCAACTGGGAATGAGTGGCATTGATTTACCCGGAACCTTTATTGGAATAGCCCCCGGAGAATCAATCAGCAAATTGTTTAGCTGCTATACCCGAAACACAAGCTTCGATAAGTGGGAAAAAGTGAGAGGAATTTTAGCCGCAACGGTAACGGTAAGCAACCAAGCTCCAGCGTCACAGAGCATCTCAGCTATTGCACAAGAGCCATGTAAAGAAAGCGGTGCAGTATGTGCCGCGATCCAATCATGCACCGACTTTATAGATGAATCCAATGTCAATGGATTACAACTTTGCATCAGTGTAAATGGAAAAATAAAAGTATCAAAAGGGTTTGGATTGGCCGATGTTGAAAATAATATACCTGTATCTACGAACACGCGCTTTCGCCTAAATAGTATTTCCAAATCAGTGACGTCTGTTGCGTTGATCAAATTAGTATCAGAAAACAAATTGGATTTGGATGCACCGATCCAAAAGTACGTTCCCTCCTTTCCAGATAAGAAGTATGCAGTTACAACCCGTCAACTAGCCGGGCACTTGGCGGGAATACGCGATTATAACGAAAAGGATTTGAACGATTTGGTTCGGCAGGAGCATTATGAAAACGCTACTCAAGCAATTAAAATTTTTGCAAATGACAGTTTGTTATTTCAACCCGGCACTCAATTTCATTACTCCACTTTTGGTTGGAATTTGATTGGGGCTGTAATTGAAGGAGCGAGTGGCAAAAACTATCTCGACTATATGCAAGAAAGTATTTGGAATCCTTTGGGTATGTTGAATACCTGTGGCGATGATAACACAAAAAGTATTCCCTCCAGAAGTAAGTTCTACGATGCCGCTGGCAATGAAAATGAGTATGGCGATTGGAGTTACAAGTATGCCGGTGGCGGGCTTTTATCCACGGCAGAAGATTTGGTGAAATTCGGAAACGAAGTTTTGCATGGAAATACACTCGACCCAAAACTTGTCAAACTTTTGTTCGAGACCCAGTACACAGCTTCTAACAATGCAACAGGATACGGATTAGGTTGGTATGTAGGCAAAGACAAGAATGGTCATCGAATTTGGTATCACGCAGGTGATATGCTGAGCAGCAGTTCGTATTTGATTATTTATCCGGACGATGATATTGTAGTCGCCTTTCTAGCTAATTCGCAAGAGGGAACTTTGTTTGATGTGCAAAAGATTGGAAGCCGTTTCTACAGGAAGTGATCAATTCATCTTTTTAAAGCCACGTAAAGCACTTCTTTATTCTGCACACCAAATCGTTCAGAAACGGTGGTGGCAAAATTGCTTTCTTCGGCTTTTAAGCCGGCTCGCTCGATGCGTTTTGTATAATCTTTTCCAAATAAACGCACATGGTCGTCTTGGCCGAATATGCGCTCGCGCTCGCGGGGGTCGGTGATGGAGTTATCTTCGAAGGTGACATCGGGTATGGGTGCAAAAAAGGGCACTTGCAAAATCGCCCAGCCGCCCGGCTTGAGTACTCGCCGGATTTCGCTCATGGCTTTGATATCGTCTTGCACGTGTTCGAGCACATGGTTGCAGAGCACCACATCAAAATGATTTTCACCAAAGGGTATTTGATGAATATCCATTTTCACTTTCGCAAGCGGCGACTCAATATCGGCGGTGATGTAGCCTTCGCCGTGCTGTGCTTCAAATGGCTTCATAAAACAATGCTCGGGTGCTATATGCAACACGTTCAGCTTCGTTTGAAAAAAATTGGTTTTCTGTTGCAAATAGAGCCAGATAAGACGGTGGCGCTCTAAACTGAGACAACCAGCGCAAAGGGCGTTGGGACGCGGGTTGATGCGGCCATACGGCAAAAACTGGCGGTAGTGGCTTTTGCAAATGGGGCACTCCACCCGATTGCCAGCATAAAAAATGCCGAGCGCCTTCAGGCCTACTCCACTGAAAAGTTGCAGGTATTTACGGGGTACATAGCGGATGAGTACAGAAATCAGTTTTTTCATGGGCAGCAAAGATAATTGTTGTTTTCAAGATAAGGACAATGTTGAAGTGGCGGTCTATGGGATACAGATTCGTAAATAAGGCAATGGAGTGAGATGGTCTGTGGGGACACAGACCATGGGAGCAGATAAATTTCCGCAGGCGGGTTTCAAGATGGCGCGCTAAAT